>Ga0209515_10000125_pt1 | contig 140645 bp, 145 predicted proteins | sample Subgroupgradi54m_FD_187454 | JGI IMG/M metagenome (GOLD analysis project Ga0209515, IMG submission 187454) | Subsurface groundwater microbial communities from S. Glens Falls, New York, USA - GMW60B uncontaminated upgradient, 5.4 m (SPAdes)... ... | reverse complement strand
CACCAACTTATATTATGACGGCGCTTATCGCGCCTTTGGCACAGGTGGAGGCATTGAGCTAAACCTTTCAAACAATATAGCAGTTTTTTACAGCAACGCTTCGGTTGCCGCAGGAGCAGTAGTAACACAAGTTGAGGAAATGCGGATTGTGGGAGACGTTGGTGGTGTCACGGTAGGCCTTCCCACCGGCGGCGGCAAAGGAGTCGGGACGATTAACACCAGTGGCGGGGTCTTCAAGAACGGGGTTGAGTACGGCACTGGGGCAGGGGGCCTCGGCGGAGGCGGAACAGTAAATTATCTGGGTAAATTTACGGGCGCAGGTAATACTATCGGCAACTCTCTTATTTTTGACAACGGGACGAATGTCGGCATCGGGACGGCGACGCCGGCATATAAGCTTGATGTGGCCGGGCAAATCCGTTCTTCCTCTGGCGGCTTCGTCTTCCCTGACAATACCACGCAGACCACCGCCGCAGGAGCCGCGGCGGCTGGCGTTCCTGCGGGCGCGGTGATGTCTTTCAACCTTGGTTCGTGTCCTGCCGGGTGGTTTGAGCTCATTGGGGCTCGCGGCAGATACATTGTCGGGTTGCCGCTTAGCGGAACACTTGCCGGCACGGACGGAACCGCGCTGTCGAATCTCGAAGACCGGCCCGTTGGACAGCATACGCATACTATTACCGACCCGGGGCATACGCATTCGTACACCGCACCGGATAGCGCTTCCTATAATGCCGGGGGAAGCAACTACACCGGCCTCGCCCCCGGAGCAACTACTGGAATATCGACAACGGGAATCACCGTAAACTCCGCCGGCGCTGTCGCGCTTACCAACGCGCCCTATATTCAACTGCTGACGTGCCAGAAGAGTTAAACTCTATTTTCGGCTCGATTGACTTTCTTCGCGTCGCTGCTATCATAAATTTATGAGTACCATTACTATTCCGAAAAAAGAATATGAAAGTTTGAGGCAGTACCATTCTGCTTATATTAAGATTGTAGAGGAAATAGCCAAGGCCGAACGCGCTTATCCGTACGATTATAAGTATATTAGCACTCTCACGAAGCGCGCCGTGTCAGATTATAAGAAGGGGAAAGCCGTTGAGGCGATATCAGTTGATCAAGCGCTTGAAAAATTCGGGAAGAAATGAGGGTCTTTTATTCGCCTCATTTCCTAAGGTCATTTGAGAAGTTGCCTCGCGGTATTCAAGACGAGTTTAGGGCGCGCGAAATTATTTTCAAAAAGAATCTGTTCGACCCCAGGTTGAAAACTCATAAACTAAAAGGCAGAGACGAATGGAGTTTTCTTGTCACGTACAAAATACGCGCGATTTTCCTTTTTAGGAAAGATATTGTCATCCTTGCGAATGTAGGCGATCACTCCATCTATCGGAATAAGTAGTGCTGGCGGTTCTGCAAGCTGGTCAGAGAGTTCGGGGTCGCCTGATTTTGTCTCTGGTGGTACTCCGCCGGCGCTGTCGCGCTCACCAACGCGCCCTATATTCAACTGCTGACGTGCCAGAAGAGTTAAACTCTAATTTCGGCTCGATTGACTTTCTTCGCGTCGCTGCTATCATAAGATTATGTTGAGTGATTTCATCTCTAAAAAGTTAAAAGCCGCCCGCTATAAAATCTTGAAAGACGACAGTTATTTCGCGGAAATCCCCGGAATAAAAGGGGTATGGGCAAATGCCAAAAACTTAGAGGACTGTCGAGAAGAGTTGCGCGAAGTTCTTGAAGATTGGTTGCTGTTAAAAGTGAGGGATAGAGAAAAGATACCTGGTTTTGAAATCAGAATTGACAGGCGTGAATTGGTAAAAAATGCCTAAAAATATTTCATGGCGGAAACTGGTTCAGAAATTTAAGGATTTAGGATTTGACGGCACATACTCCGGCGGCCGTCATTTGTTTATGGTCAAAGGCGGATTAAAAGTAAGAATTCCTAATCCGCATCGAGGTGACATTTCTAAACATCTGGTTGCAGAAATTTTACGTCAAGCCGGCATCTCAAAAAAAGATTGGGATGGAACGTAAAGAGAACGAACTTGTGGTTTAGGTCGGCGGCACCAACGCTCCCTACATTCAACTGCTGACGTGCCAGAAGAGTTAAACTCTAATTTCGGCTCGATTGACTTTCTTCGCGTCGTTGCTATCATAAATTTATGGCTACCATCACTATTCCGAAAAATTTAGTAAAGGAAGATATTGTTGTTATTCCTCGTCGGGAATATGAGGAGTTTGTGCGATGGCAAAAAACAGTCAGGTTGCCGCGAATCTTCAAGACATTCAAGCCAACTCCCGCTCAATTGCGGGATCTCAAACGAGCGCGCGAAGATTATAAGAAGGGCAACTTTATGACCATTGATGAACTCAAACACCGGCTGGACATTAAAGGTTAGAGGCGGCGTTTATAAAGAGCTCGCAAAGTTTCCGAGAAACGATCGCGTACGACTTACGCGGGTAATTGAAGAGTTGCCTTTAAATCCACATCAGGGAGATATCGAAAAGATGGAGGGCGAGAATAGGTCGTGGCGCCGCCGAATCGGCGCCTATCGGATTTTTTACGAAATTATCCTCCAAGAGAAAATAATTTATGTATTTCGCATAGAACGCCGCACTTCAAAGACATATTAACAATATATTTGAGATTTAGGAATGAGTTGTGTTGGCCGGCGGTACGGCGCCGTCGCGGGCACAAACGCGCCGTACATCCAACTGCTGACGTGCCAGAAGTCGTAAATATGGTTTGAAGTTACGGCGGATGTCGTAAGGAGTTACGTGCTTGGGGACGCAGGGAAAAATTGACTTTTGGTTTTCAGGAGTTATACTATCGGCAATATGACCACTATCACTATTCTCCAAGAAATAGTTAAAAAAGGCGACTTGGTAATAATTCCGCGCCAAGAGTACGAAGAACTGTTAAAACGGCAAAAGGTAATTCCTGTTGCCAAATTGACACTCGCCGAAAAAAAGGTCTTAGAGCGCAGCCGCAAAGAAATGGCTCGCGGCGAATATGTCACGTTAGAAGAATTACAATCGGTAGCGAGAAGAAAGCGAATGTAAGACATTTGCTTTCGGCGAGCGCCCGGCCTTCGCAGCCGAAGCAACTGCTTCGGCGGAGTAGGCAACCGATTGATGAAGCAAAGCTTCATATTAAAGAAGCCAGCCCGCGCTCGAGGTCGAGAAGCTGAATCAGTAAAGAATTGCCTTTATGTTAGGGGATTGACCCCCACACCTAATAAGGATTACAGATTATAAAGTTATTATCCTTATTAGGTGTGGGGGTTGACCAGATTACACAAAAAAATTTATGATAGTATAATAATAAGGCATGCCAGGCAGTGAAAATTCGACTGCTGCGATTATGTTCTTTTATGTGTATGTGCTCCAAAGTAAGAAAAATGGCAATATCTATGTGGGATATACTATGGATCTGAGAAAACGACTGCAAGAACATAATCGCAAACTAAATTTTTCGACCAAACCTCATGTACCGTGGGAACTTATTCATTACGAGTCCTATCGGAACAAAGAAGACGCTATGAGACGAGAAAAATATTTAAAAACTAGTCAAGGCGCCAGATTGTTAAAACGTATGCTAAAAGAATATTTCTATGCAAAAAAAACAATTGGTCGAAAAATAGGTCGAATTTCTACTGCCTGGTATGAAAAAGAAGCCGCTTAAAAAAATGACACTCGACAAACTCGGGCAGATGAGCCAGCGGGAGTTTCTGTCTATCCATGAAGAAATGGGAGAATTTAGGGAAGAAGTGAAAGGGGAGTTTGGGAGAGTCCATGAAGATATCCAGATTCTCCGCCGCGACACGGAAGCCGGCTTCGGCACTCTCGCCGAAATTCTGAAATCGGTGCGCGCCGACCTGAAGGACATCAAATCCGACGTCGCCACGGTGAACGAGGATTATCGGGAGCTTCGAATTCGCGTCGAGCGTCTGGAAAAGAAAGTCGGTTTGCCAAGATAATAAAGTTTTCATTACTACTATGCTTATTTTCGCCTGCGATATTTGTAAAAAGAGAATTGAAGATAAGAATCAAGCCGTTGATGTCGTGCAGGGTTAGAAAAGATTTTCTTTTTGCGGTAAGTGTTCAAAACCGCTAAATGCATTTCTCAAAAAACATGGTTTAATTAAGCAAGATGTTTAAAAAAATTCTTTTTATAATCTTCGGAATCCTGTTCGCGCTCTCGCTGGCGGCATCGTTTTATTTTTACCGGCAGTACGCGGCGCTTTCTCAAACACCCTCTCAAGATTCGTCGCAACAAGCCCAGGCAGAGGTGAAGCGGCTTGTCGCCGCGCTCGGCCGCCTGATTGTTCTGCCGGCAAACGAACAGCCGACCATCGCAACCGTCGCGGACCCGGACACGCTGCGCGACCAGCCGTTTTTCGCGAATGCCAGGAAAGGAGACAAGGTATTTATTTATACCAACGCCAACAAGGCCATTCTCTATAGTCCAACCGAAGATAAAATCGTTGAAGTCGCGCCGATTTCCCTTGGACAAGCCCCTTCGACCACTTCGACAGGAGGGCAAACGCCGACGAGCACCGCCCAAAGTTCTTCAACAAGTTCTTCAACCGTGAAGAGTTCTTTAACGCCAAGTAAAAAGAAGTGAACCTCCACACCTAATGAGGTTGGGTGTGGGGATAAAAATGGTCGAGCAAATATGTTAGAATAATTAAACTACCATAATGAATAAAAAAATAGTTGTCGGGGTTATCATTGTCATCGCGCTCGCGGTTGGAACAGTTTTTTACTTCATGAAAATCGCCGCGCTCGGGGACACTAGATATCAGGCGGTGTTTTTGCAAAGCGGCCAGGTCTATTTCGGGAAGCTTTCCAATGAAGACGGCTTGTATCCGACACTCCGCGACGTGTTCTATATCCAGGTTACGCAGCCGTCTCCGTCAGCCAAGAAAGGGGAAGTGCCGCCGTCAAACATGAACTTGGTAAAACTCGGCAGCGAACTGCACGGCCCGACCGACGAAATGAAAATCAATCGGAATCAGATTCTTTTCATTGAAGACCTGCGAGCCGATTCCAGGGTCGTACAGTCAATTCTTCAGTATAAGAAAAGCAATCCATAAAGTGTTTGGGGAAGAATGACCCCGCGCGCCCTTTCTGTTCGAGCATTATATAGGTCTCATAGGTCGGATAAGTCACATACGGCGGATACGACGAAATACGAAATACTTTGAAAAACTGCAAAATGATTCAAAGTTTAGTTTCGGGGTTGTTGTTGGGAACGGCAGTTTTTTTCCCGGCGTTTTTCGCGCGGGCGGCTGATTTTTCCTCTTTGGATTATATGGTGAAGGACCCGGTCATCAGCCGGGGCATTGGCACTTCCGCCTCCACGAGTTTCCAAAACACCGCGACTATCGGCCAACCGGCGCTTGGCATCAGCAATTCAACGTCATTCGTTTTGAGTTCCGGCTTTTTGTATTTTCCCGCCGTGGAACCCGCGCCATCCTCGTCTCCATCCTCCATCAACGGCACTGCGTTTGGCGGCGGTGGCGGAGGAGGCGGGGGAGGTTCTGGAGGCGCTCCGTCGTCGGGGACTGTTTCACAGCCGTCGGTCCTGCAACCGCTTTCTTCAATCGTGTCGGCAGTATCCGCTCCTCTTGTGTCAGTGCTCGGGGGCATCACCAATTTTATTAGTAAATTTCTCCCGCGTGCTCCGACGTCTCCGCAATTAGCCGCCCCGACTGTTCCCAAAGAAGCGCCTCTTGCCCTGAAAGGGCCTTGGAATTTATTGTCGCTGAAAGAACTCGGCGCGTTTGTGTTTGCGCCGCTTCCCCGGGATGTGGCAGTGCTCGGCGAGAAATTTCCTACCGTGGGAGACACATTCAAGGCGGCGGGCGTCACGCGCTTCTCGGATTTGAGCAAGCTTCAAAATGTGGGGCTCTCCCTTCCCAACCTTATGGAACGCATCGGCATACAACCGGTTGCGCTGAAGATACAGCCGTTCGCGCTTCCGAAGGGCATTCCGATATTGGCTCTCTCTTCTGAAGAGAAAGCCCGCATTCCGAGCGAGATTGTGTTCGCACGCGTCAATGGAGAAAAAATTGACTTGCCGATTAACCTTTCGCTTCAAGAGAACGGCGTTCTTGAAAAGACCATACGAACTGTCGCCGGTTCGACGCTTCATCTCGTGGTAAGGCCGGAATACGCGGCAAGAAGCGTGAAAGGATATCTTCTGTTGAAATCGCGGATGCGGCGGGAACAAAGAAGTATACGCGAAGAACTGCCGCTCCAGAATATGCTTGCCTCAATTTTCTTCGTGCGCCCGGTGTTCGCCGAGCCCGCGAACAATGCGACCTATCACTTGCTTGCGGGAGCTGGCCTTTCGACTAATAGGTCTGATAGGACTGATATGTCTGATACGGCGTATAGGTCTGATACGACAGATACGACGGATACGACGGATACGATTGCGTTTATTGGTCCGCAAGGTACGAATGTCGAGGAGCGCCTCGCGCTCGCTGAATTTGAATACACCGATCCAGACGGAGACGGCATTTACACGGCCGACGTCCGCGCCCCGGCCGTGGACGGCGAATATGAATTGATTACGCTGATTTCGTATGAAGACCCCCGTTTCGGCGTGAAAGAAGTCAGTTTGACTGCGGTGGTGGACCCGGAGGGATACGTCTTCGAGCGGAACGGAGACAAAGAAACGCGCATCCCGGGCGCCGTGGTTTCTCTCTCGTATTTGAATCCCGCGACGAAAAAATATGAGTTGTGGCCCGGGCGCGACTACACTCAAGAGAATCCGCAGATTACCGATGTCCGGGGGACGTACGCGTTTTTAGCTTCTCCGGGAACGTATGCCATTTCAGTCACTGCGCCGGGATACCTTGATTACCACGGGAAACCGTTTCAGCTGACCGAAAATAATCAAATACACATGAATATTCAGCTCACATCCCCGTATGGATTCTTCGCGTCGCTCGACCTCAAAACCGTTCTTCTTATTATGCTTTTCCTGCTCATCGGATTTAATTTTTACAAAGATAAACTGCGGGAAATAATAAATAAAGGTCAAGGTCAACAATTACAGTAATTACAGTAAACATATGTCTCGGTTACGCATTGTTCTTATCGTATTTATCGGATTCCTTGTTCTCACGAACGCGCTTACCCTGAACGCCTACTTGAGCGTCCAGAAACAGCTGTCCGTGCTGCAAACCATCGCGCAGAAAAAAGACATAAACGCGCGGGTACTGATTTTTTCGCGGCTTTTTGTCGAGCGAGTGCTTCAGGCGAAAGGGGAAGTAAGCTTTGAGAATCGGTTGAAGCTCGAAACCATGGTGCGGGATTTGAACGACCAGGCGATTTTGCAATCCTGGGATAATTTCGTGAACAGCAAAAGCGAGCAAGAAGCCCAGGAAAACGTGAAACTGCTTTTGGATGTCTTGATTCAGAAAATTACTCCATAGTTTTTGCACGCGCTTTTCCGAAGGCGATAGCGCCGATTCCCGCCGCCGCTATTGCGGCAAATCCTCCGGTTGCCAAGCCCCAGCGGGGTCCGAGGTATTCCCCAATCCAGCCGATAATCGGCCCGCCGATAGGCGTAGAGCCCATGAAAGCAACGCCCCATAACGCCATTACCCGGCCGCGCATATTCGGATCGCTTTCGAGTTGCAGGATGACGTTGCCGAGCGAAAGAAAGTTGATTGAGAAAACGCCGACGAGCACCATCGCGAGGAGCGCGAGCGTAAGAGTGGGCGCGATCGAAACGATGAGCATGGCGATTCCAAACAACAGCGCCGCTCTCGCGAGCATATGAGGGGCGGTTTTTCGTCTTCTCGCGGTAAGCAGTCCGCCGGCTGCCGCGCCTACGCCCATGGCCGCGTTCAGGGCGGCATACGTGCTCGCGTCGCCATGGAACGTGAACTGCGCGAAAAGCGGCAGAATAACTATAAATTCAAAAGAGAACGTTCCGATAATTCCCATCATCAGCAGTGAGTTTTTTAATACCGGAGAGGAAAGGACATATCGAAAGCCCTCTCGCAATTGTCCTTTTATATGGGGCGCGATTGGAGCAACATTCAGTTCGTTTACCCGCATCATAGAAAGCGCGACCAAGACAGCGATATACGAGATGCCGTTTATGATAAAACAAGAAGCGATGCCTACTGTGGCAATTAATACTCCCGCAATAGTGGGGCCGATCACGCGCGCGAGATTTATTTCAGTTGAGTTAAGCGAAACAGCGTTGGGCAACTTTTCTTTATCAACCATTTCGATAACAAAGGTCTGACGAGTCGGGCCGTCGATAGTATTCACGAGCCCAAGACAGAGAGCCAATACGTCTATCATCCAAAGTTGCACGGTATTGGTTGCGACGAGAACGCCGAGTATCAGCGCCAAAATTCCGGATGCTGATTGCGTAATGTAGAGTAGTTTCCGTTTCGAAAAACGGTCTGCAATCACGCCTCCCCACGGCCCCAAAAAGAGAATCGGCAGGAACTGAAGCGCGATAACCAATCCGAGCGCGGTTCCCGAACCGGTAATCTTCAAAACAAGCCACGATTGTCCCACGATCTGCATCCATGTGCCGCACAAAGAAATCGCCTGACCGGTAAAATACAGGCGATAGTTGCGAATGTTCAGCGACAAAAATGTTTGCCCCGAGAATTTTTTTATGGCGTTCATATCGCAAAAAAAGATTAATCCGTTTTTAGTGCTGACAAGCTAATCAGCTAATAAGCTAAAAAGCTGTTCTCACCGGAACCGAGAACGCGCGTACGATTCCACCTCGCTCATTTTGAGGGGAGTGGTGACGTTTCCGGTTCGCACGTAAAAATGCTCGTTGTCGTCAATTCGTAAATATATCGGCCGGCTGCTCGGAGCTACATTAATTATGCAGACCTCTTTTTCGTCAACAACGGGAAACCGAAGCTGTATCAAGTGGCGGAATTCCGGTCCGACCATGGCGTTAAATATTTGCGTGAAGTGATTTTCGAATCCGTCGCTATTTACGCGCCGCAAGGTTTTGTAGTCGTGTTTCAGTCCGAGCGGTTTCCGCGAGTCGTCCACGCCGATGACCAGATTGCCGCCTTTGGAATTCAGGAAACCGGCGACGGTTTTCATAACCGATTTTTCCAATTCATGATTTACTTGATATCTTTGAAAATCGAACCGGAGCGATGATTTGAATTCCAACCGTTCGTGTTCGTCTTCGGCAAGAAGTTTTTCTATGCTGGGATGTCCGCCCTGCGTTTCGACTTCGCTTTCATTCGAGGCAGGTGCGAGACCTTTGGCGTCGAGATTTTTTTCTATAACTTTCACGTATTTCTGCGGCCGGGAAATGTTGGATAGCGCCAGCAGTGTTTGCGAATTCCTGTTGTGAACGCGGATGGTGCCGTACTTGAGAAGTTTTCCAAGCGGTCCGGACGACAGCGTAATGGACATATCCCGCCCCAAGGGGATAGTTTTCTTTCTTTTGAAGAATACTCCCCATTGATGGCTGATTCCGCCTGGCTGTATGGTGTAGGTTTCGAGATGCCAGCGCAAAAACGCGTACACGGTAATGACAAGCTGCGCCCCGAACAGAAGAGTAATTTTCGCAATTTGATATGAGAGAAGCGCTGGGAAAGAAAGCTGGGTGTAGAGCTCGTATTTATAATTTCCGAGCGCCGCGAGAAGAAAGTAACATGCGAACCCGAGTATTTCAATGGCGACAAATGTCCAGATAAGAGTGATGGGGCTGTGTTTTACGATAATGGTTTTTTGCATTACATTAAAATTGTAAAATATCTATGATGGTATAATACACATAATACATGATTAAATCTACGCCAAAGACCCTTGAAGAACTCAAAAATCTCCGCAAGCCCGTACGGAATGTTAACGCCGAACATCGAGAAAAGCTTACGAAGCTCGAGAAGCTCGCTCTTCTTATTACGCAAAGAGTCGGCACTATGGGATTTTTCCTCATCATTCTTGTCTGGACTGCTTCGTGGCTTCTTTGGAACAGCATTGGACCGGTGTCCTCGAGATTCGACCCGTTTCCCGCGTTCGTTCTGTGGCTTTTTATTTCGAATATGATTCAGATTATGCCCAGAACCCATCTCAGAAGTATCTTCGGCCGCGATACGAGCCAATTTCGGCTGACGCAAGGAGCGAGGGCGAAGGTGTATCTATAGATACTCCGAGTCCGAAGCGACACAGCGACGGGCGAAATTGGCCGTATCCCTTCGGGTTTTCGCTATTTTCCCGCTCCGCTGCGTTGCTCTTCGTCGGAGTGGCATTAGACCTTCCTCGTCGCGCCTTGCGGAGCGGAGAAAATATCAGAAAACGCGGCTTGAAGCATACTTTTGAGATGGGTTCTATGCCCCTTATTATGGTCGGCCAGAATCTCCAGGGCAGATATTCCGAAGCGCGCGCCGAGAGCGATTTCGATGTCAATGTCAGGGCGGAGACGGAAATCGAGGCAATACTCGAGCATCTCGAAAACCAAAATGAGCTTATCTTAGAGATATTGCATCAGCTTGAGAATAAAAAAGGACAATCATCGGCGATGTAATTCGGAAACGTTCTTTACGCCATCCGAATTCATTCGCAAAAGAAGTTCTGTGTTGATGTTTCTGACGGTTGACGGGCCTCCGTACACGAATCCGGTATAAATCTGAACGAGATTCGCTCCAGCTTTCAGCATTTCATACGCGTTGTCTCCGTTGAATATTCCGCCGACACCGATTATGGGAATCCTCGGCGCGCGCGACCGTATGAAAGAAACGATTCTCCGCGATTTTTCGGCAAGCGGTTTTCCGCTCAAACCTCCGGTTTCCGAAGTCATGACTGATAATCCTTCGCGCGCGAGAGTTGTGTTGGTCGCAATGATTCCATCAATATTATTCTGAAAGCATACTTCAAGGATTTCAACAATCGCTTCGTTGGTGAGGTCAGGCGCTATTTTTACGAAAATCGGTTTTGGTTTGCTTTCTTTAGAATCTCGAGTAGAACATTCCGACATTCTCAAGAATGTCGGAATGTCGTCTGAAAGTTTTTTTCTCGCGGCATCGAGGGCCGAAAGAATTTTATTCAGTGAATCCTTGTCCTGGAGCGAACGCAAACCCGGCGTGTTGGGAGAGCTGACATTCACGGCAAAATAATCGCCGTAAGAATACATTTTTTCAAAAGAATAAAGATAATCTTCAACGGCCGTTTCGAGAGGAGTGGTTTTCGATTTGCCGATGCTGATTCCGATTGGAATGGAGAAACGCCGTAACGAAGAAAGCCGCCGCGCTATTGCGTCAGCTCCTTCATTATTAAAACCCAGGCGGTTTATAAGCGCGAGGTCTTTTTCGAGACGAAATACGCGCGGCCGCGGATTGCCGGATTGCGGCTCGCGCGTCACCGTTCCCAACTCCAGGAATCCGAATCCCAGCGCTTCGAGTCCGAGCGCGGCTTTTACATTTTTATCGAATCCCGCCGCGAGTCCCACGGGATTCGGAAAATGGATTCCGGCGATGGTCTGAGAAAGCGCGGAGTCGGTTACAAAAAACCGCTTTCTTAACGCGGCAGAGACGGTTTTGGAAGCGCCGATTGCGCCGAGAGTCCGCAAGGCGATATTGTGCGCTGTTTCGGGGTCGGGAGAAGTTTTAAAGAGCAAAGGGCGTACGATTTTTTCCCACGTCATGTTCTGAAGCTGTTTATGAGATTGCGGAGCCGTTTCGCTTCTTCAGCCGGATGTTCGTTGAAGATGATGCTCCGGGAAGCGTTTATGATAAGGCCTTTACCTTCGCGGTTCAGGCCGGAGCGCATCACGGCCTCGATGTCTCCGTCTTGAGCTCCGACGCCAGGCACCAGGAATGTCATGTCTCCCGCGATTTTCCGGATTTCTTTCATTTCATCGGGATAGGTCGCGCCGACGATCAGCATGCAATTTCCGTTTTCATTCCACTCCGAAACAACTTTTTCCGCGATGTGATGCCATAGAGGTTTTTCTTCAACAACCAGATCTTGAATTTCACGCGCGCTCGGGTTCGAAGTGCGACATAAAATCATTGAAATTTTGTCGGATCGTTTGAGAAAAGGTTCGAGGGATTCACGCCCCATGTAGGGATTCAATGTCACGGCGTCGAATCCAAACCAGCCGAAAAGCGACTGGGCGTAAGATTCGTTCGTATGCTCGGTATCGCCCCGTTTGCAATCGCAAATGGTTAAGATGTCAGGATGTTCGCGCCGGAGAAAATCAAGCGTCATTTTGAGCTCTGCGTAACCCTCGGAGCCGCGCGCTTCGTAAAACGCGGTGTTCAATTTGTACGCGGCCGCGAAATCGTGGGTCTCGGAGATGATATATTTGTTGAATTCAAATTGCGGATGCTCCGCATGCTTTCCGCCAGAGGCGGATCCGCCTTTGGAGGAGAATTTTTCGGGGAGCGATTCGTATTTGCTGTCGAGTCCCACGCAAAGGAGGGAATTGACCGCGTTGGCGCGTTTGTTGAACTTTTTGAGCATGCCAGGTAGTAGAAATGCGATTGCGATCTTATTTCAAGCAATCGTGTGATTGAATGATGACCTTTGTTTATTTTTAGATTGCTTATAGTGGCACATCGAATTAGCCTGCCTAAATCGCATTTTCACTACCTGGCATGTTTTTCCATAAATTTTTTTCCATGCCCGACTGTCGTATTTACAGGAATATTATTCTTGCAGAACGGGCAATCCGTTTCTTCATACGCTTCCATTTCTAGTTCGACAAGGGCGCTGAACGGCGCACCCATGAATTCCGAGTTCACTTCTTTCGGATTGCGGTTCACGATGACCGAAACCGCGACAACATTTCCTCCGGCGTTTCTGACGGAAGTCAGAGTTTTTTTCGCGGACATTCCGGTTGTTGTCGTATCCTCGACCACCAATATGTTTTTGCCAGGAATCAGCGCGTCATATCCACGGGTGAAAAGCTGATTATTGTCCGGAGTTTTTTCCGTATAGACAGCCAGTATATCTTTTCCCTTGAGTTCCGAAAGGTGATGCGCAGTCCACTGCGAAAGGATTATTCCGCCGAGCGCCGGTCCGACAACCACGTCTATGTCGATATCCTTATGTTTCTCGGCGATCATGCGGCCCACCAGCGATACTTCTTTGGTGTGCGGATAAAGCTTGTCTTTATTAACATACGAGTTCGTGTGTTTTCCCGAAACCAGAACCAGATGGCTGCCGGTTATCAAAGCTCCCGTCCGTTCCAATATTTTTATAACTTCTTCTGAGTTCATTGAGTTGTGAATAATTATGCCAAATCAGGAGATTCGCGCAACAAGAAGCTATCGGAGTGTCTTCAAACGGAAGGTTTTTTCTTGTGCGGGACTATCGGAAGAGCGTGTTTCCCAGTGAGTGTAGGACTTTTTCTTTCGGGAAGCTCGCGGAGGCGTCAAAAGCTTGGTGTCGCCCGCGGCGACTTTTGATGCCGAGCGGCAGCGAAAAATTTTCGCTGGAGAAATTTTATCGCGGTTCCCGAAAGGAAAATGTCCGAAGCGGTGTTTTCCCCAGCTTGCCTCGTGTCGAATATGTTAGAATTAGATTGTCGCCTAAAACCCAATTATATCAAACGTCATGAATAAATCGTTTCTTATCCCGGGTATCGTGATTATAGTTCTTGTCGTCGGCGGACTGGTTTTTTGGTTTAGCAGTCAGAGTCCTGTTCCTTCTGGTCCGGCTCCATATCAGGCAACATCGCCCGCGCCGCAAGACCAACAAGCAGTTCCCTCTCCGAGTCCAACAAACGCATACGCGCCCTCGCCGGCTCCAACGCCAGCGGCAACTCCAACTCCCACGCCGAAACCTGTTCCTGCTCCTGCGCCAACTCCAAGCCCGACTCCTGTTTCTCCGCCAGCTGGCGGACCCGCGCCTGCTTCTGCTCCAACTCCAGCTCCGGCCCTGGCCCCGACAACCATCAGCGTATCAATCGCGGGCTTCGCCTTCAACCCCAGTCAGTTAACGGTGAAAGCCGGCACAAAAGTTACCTGGACAAATAACGACGGCGCCCCCCATACGGTTACAAGCGATAACGGCGCGTTTGGTAGCGGAACGTTAAGCACGGGCGGGACATTCAGTTTCACGTTCGCTACTCCGGGTTCGTTCAATTATCATTGCGCTATCCATGCTTCCATGCAGGCAACGATAACAGTCACTCAATAGAGGATGGATATTTCACCGGCAAGTCCGGAGGGCTCATACTGGAACGGCATCAGAAAACTTTTCCTCGTCTGGGCCGTTATCGTCCTCGCCGGTTTTATGTTCACGTATTTCGAGCAGACGTTTAGTCCGACGAACATAAATCTTTTTTGGGCGGTTCTCGCATGCATCGGCCTTCTGTATTCAAAAAAGCAGATGCCGTTCAGTGACAGAGTGCTCCGGAACATTTTCGTTGTGTGGCTCGGCATCATTATTTTTGGCGTCGCGTTTTCTCAAGTTGTTTTCTTTTGGCCGCCGCTTTTCTTTTTTGCCGGTTATCTCGGCGCTTTCTGGCTCGTCTTGATGGCTTTTGGCCACGCAGTGACGGGCATGATTGACAAAAAGAAGCTGTATATTTTTACGGCGGGTATTCAGCTCGCGGCCGCCGCGTTTATTTTTATATTCGCGAATTCGATGCCGGCGCTTTTTACCCTTCAATACCTCATAGCGGGCTTCATTGGTTCTGCTTCTATGGCAGCGCTTCTTCTTTTCGCTTAAGGAACTCTTTTTTATACTGATTGAGTGATGTAAGCCATTTTTTGCGTTTGTGATTTTATGAGAAAGAAGAATGTGAGCATTATCGGCGGCGGCATCGGAGGGCTTGGCGTCGCGGCGCTTTTGGCGCGCGACGGCTACCGCGTGCATCTTTTCGAAAAGAACCCGACGCTCGGCGGCGTGTGCAATCGTTTTTCCGAAGAGGGTTTTACTTTTGATACAGGCCCGTCGTGGTATATGATGCCGGAAATTTTCGAGAATTTCTTTGGACTCTTCGGAGAAAAAATCGGAAATTTTTTGAATCTTGTCCGCCTTGCTCCTTCGTGCCGGATGTTTTTCGACGAACATCCGCGCGGCATTGATTTCTTTTCCGATTTCGCAAAGGATAAAAACGCGTTCGCGCTGCTTGAGCCCGGTTCAGAGGAGCGCATTGAGCTTTACTACGCGAGGGCGCGGCAAAAATACCGTTTCGTCAGCGAACATATTTTTCGGGAAAACAAAGAGACCCTGCTTGATTACGCAAAACTTTTTTTTAAAAAAGGGGGACTCGGCATGGGCTTGGGCGCGGTTTCTTCAATGGACGCAGAGATTTCCCGCGTCGCGCGTACGCCGGAACTTCGCGCGGTGCTTCAATATCCCGCGATGTTTTTGGGCGCCGGACCTTGGCGCCTGCCGGCTCTTTATAGCTTTATGTCATACGCGGCTTTCGAACAAGGCGTCTGGTACCCAAAGGGGGGAATGTACCAAGTTGTTGAGGTGCTCGTTTCTCTCGGGAAGAAACACGGCGTGACGTATCATACTTCGGCGCCCGTGGAATCCGTGCACGTTGCAGAAGGCAGAGCTACAGGTTTTGCTCTTGAAGGCGGTAAGTACTTTGCCGCCGATATTGTTGTTTCGGACGCGGACAGGTTCTATACCGAGGAGCAATTGCTTCCTGCTCGCTATCGCGACTATCCGAAATCGTTCTGGGAGAACAAAGAGCCCTCCTATGGAGTGCTTCTCTTGTTTCTCGGAATCCGAAAAAAGATTCCGGCGTTAGCGCATCATAACTTTTTTTTCAATCGCGGCTGGAAAGAACAATTTCGTGACATCGAAAAGGGCAAACTTTCCGCCGACCCCTCTTTTTACATCGGCATGCGGAGCGCGACCGATTCTTCATGCGCTCCTTCGGGAATGGAAAATATTTTTGTTCTTGTTCCCGTTCCTGCATCAACTGCAGTTTCAAACGATGAACTCGACCGTTACGGCGAAAAGGTCATGCGCAAAATGATTTCCATTGTGCCTGGCCTCGAAAAGGGGATTGCGTTCGAACGGCGGTGGTATCCGCAGGATTTCGCGGAGCGTTATCATTCGTTTCGAGGGTCGGCGCTCGGACTCGCTCATACATTTTTTCAGACCGGCCCTTTCCGTCCGCCCCACAGGAGCAAGAGCGTCAAGAATCTTTACTTTGTCGGCGCTACAACGAATCCCGGAATCGGCATGCCCACGTGCCTCGTGTCGGCAACGCAGGTATTCAAGGAAATCAGGGCGCGCGAGGCGATGTAAGAAAAATTAAATGCTGGGGAGCAGGGATTCGAACCCCGATACTCGCCTTCAAAGGGCGATGTCCTACCATTAGACGACTCCCCATAAGTTTGCTTTAATGTATTGTAGATGAAAAAGAAAAGCAATAAAACTGTTCTGACGGTCGTGTTGGTGATTGTGATGGTTTTCGGACTCTTGGGATTCGGTAGCATTAAACAATTTTTCGGCGGCAGTTCCGGCGCGTCCAGTTCTACGCGCGAAATCGCAATGAGCTGTACGCTCGATATGTACACGCAATTTCATATTCATCCGCATCTCCGAATTATTATAAACGGCGCAGAGCAAATCATTCCGGCGAGCATCGGCATTTCGCTTTCGTGCATGCATCCGCTCCACACGCACGATACTACCGGCACCATCCATGTTGAAGCCCCGGAGCAAAGGGATTTTACGCTGGGCGATTTTTTTGCCGTATGGAATAAGCCGTTCGATAAGAATCAGGTCTTGGATTACAAAGCCGACGCGGCTCACGAAATCGCTATGACCGTTGACGGCCAACCGAGCGGCGCATACGAGAATCTCGTATTCAAGGACAATCAGCAAATTGTCATCGAGTATAAATCCTCGACGAAATAATGAAACTTCGTTTCATCAATCGGTTCGCTCGTCGAACACAAACCCATTTCCATTTTATGTTCTCCTCGCTGCCGATTGTAGCAATTCTTTCACTATGGGCTCCGGAATTGTGATATATCGAGGAAAATCTCGGACAGGTCTTCCTATCCTTGTCCGTTATCCCGCGCTCAAGGACGTGGGTGTCATGCGGCGCTATATCAACACGCTTTCAAAAGAGAGAACATGTATCCTCCGTCAAGGCGAACAGATTTCTTACGCTGATGAAAAGAAATATGTTCAGGAACACCTCATCCAAATCAAAAAGAACCGCGCCGTGCTTCTTCTTGCATTTTCAGACACCGCGCTCATCGGAAGTTCGGGCGTCACGCTCGGCACGGGAGCGAAACAGCACGAAGGTGGTTTCGGCATTTCCATTGCCAAGAATTTTCGCAATCAGGGCATCGGAACGTTGCTCATGAAACTGACGCTCTCGGAAGCGAAGAAACGGCTTAGAGGAATGAAGATAATTACGCTCGGAGTTTTTGCCAACAATCCCCGCGCTATCGGTCTCTATAAGAAGTTCGGTTTCAGAAAATTCGGTTCTTTGCCAAAAGGAATTCTCTGCCACGGCAAATTCGTAGACGAATACTTCATGTATCGGCAAGTGCAGTAACTAGAAATTTTGTCTCTTCGGTTTTTCTCCTTCAATTTGGATTTGTTTAAGCTTGAGTTTCCCTTCAATTAATTCCGATTCCAGCAACTTTACTTGTTTTCCATTTTGAATCGTCCAAGCACCCGGTTCCGGATTGAATGCGCGAATTTTTCGCTCGATTTCGAAGGCTTTTTCTGGATCGGTTCCTGCTTCAGTTTTGTGCAAATCTTCCGGTTCCAAAAAAGCGTCTTTTCTTTCGAACTTTTTCGTGTACGTCGCTTCCGATTCGTTCTGCGCCATCGGTGCAATTTCGCCTGAAAGATATTTCGGGAGCGCTTGAACAAGCAAATCGCCGCCAGCTTCAGCCAATTCTTCCATAAGTTCAATATAGCCTTGAGCTTTTAGCTTCAAGCTTTTAGTTGCCAATATCGGCCCGTGATCCATTTTGTCGTCTAAAAGATAGAGTGTCACGCCTGTTTTTTCGTCGCCGTCAAGGATAGCGGATTGAATAGGGGAGGCGCCGCGGTGTTTCGGAAGAAGCGAGGGATGTACGCCGATAACGCCGAGCCGCGGGATTTCCAAAAGTTTTTTGGGAAGAATTTGTGCGTACGCCGCGACGATGAAGAAATCGGGTTTTAGAGATGAGAGATGAGAGATGAGAGATGAGGAGCTTTCGGGCTGCAGAATTTCAATCCTACTTTCTAATTTCTCATTTCTGATTACTTGTTTTACCGGCGGCGCCGTAATGATTTTTTTTCTGCCAACGGGCCGGTCGGGATTGCAAACGACCGCGGCCGGAATAAAACCGCCGTCAATCAGTTTCTGCAGGATAATGGCGGCGAATTCCGGCGTGCCGAAGAAAACGAATTTGGAATCAAGAAGCATGAAGCAAGAATCAGGCGTCAGCTTTTTCTTTTAATCGCTCCGAAACAGGCATGTGATAAATTTCTTTTGCCCTGTCGATAAACAATTTTCCGTTCAGATGGTCCATCTCGTGCTGGAAGACCTTCGCAAGGAGCCCCCACGCTTTTATTTTGAGCGGCTTTCCGTTTTTGTCGAAACCGACAAGCATGACTTTTTCAGGCCGGTCCACTGCGCCATAAACACCTGGTACGCTCAAGCACCCCTCTTCCATTATTTCGGTTTCTTTGGAGTACTTTATGATTTCCGGGTTGAACACCGCGTAAAATTTCGAAGACGTTGATTTACGCAGATTTTCACGCTGATTCTTGCTGATGTATCCGCGTTTATCCGCGTCTTTATCTGCATTCATCCGCGTTGGGGGGATTTGTACTATGAATACACGCATATTCAATCCAATCTGATTCGCGCTCAAGCCGATTCCCCGGGCGAGTTTCATCGCTTTCCGCATTTTTGCGATTAAGTCAGCTATCTCCTTCCTGCTGAATTTTTTGAAATCAAATTCCTCGGTTTTTTTCCGCAAGAACTGTTCGTCTTTCTTGTTTTCAACCGTTACGATTTTGTTTTCCATACCAGGCAGTAGAAATGCGACTTGACTGTGTTTATACTCTCGATTTTTGTATTGGCATTGTAGTATCGAATAATTTAAGATTTGACTATTTTTTGTCGCCTGCGGCGACTGGTCGCATTTTCACTGCCTGGCATACTTTCATAAAATACGCGCCTTTGTTTTTGACGTTTTTGTTCTGCGAGATTTCTTTCGCGATTCGCAATAGTTTTTCCGCGCTGTTCTCTTTCGCCAATTTTATATAAAGCGACTTGTGCCCGGGGTCATCAAGAAGTTGGGCTATTTCGAGGCCGATGAGCTGATATTTTCGGTATACCCGGGATTCTTGAGACCGTTTTTTAAGTTTTTCGATGTAGTCCTCGGCTAACGGCATTTGTTTATGTTAGCCGATTTTCTTTGGATTTTCAATTGGGGAGGAAGGATAGAGGTTGCTAAGATATTTGCTAAATTTTCTCTCCGGCGATACAATTGAGTAATCTTTCGTGTTCATAAAAACCATAGGAAAAAAAGTTATTATCGGGATTTCGGTTTTGGCCGCGGGAGCCGTTCTTTTGGGGAGCGGGTTTTTTCTCGGCTTTCGGGCTGGCGAAAAGTTTCCGAAGACGGTTGCGGTAAAAGAGTTGACCGATACATCTTCCGGCCAGCCGGGCTCGGTTGATTTCGGCACATTCTGGCAGGCATGGCAGTCGATTGATGAAAATTATTTGAAATCGAAGGAAGTCAACAGCCAAGACAGAGTCTACGGCGCTATTGACGGATTGGTGAATTCGCTCGGCGACCCATACTCGCTTTTTTTGTCGCCGAAGAAAAATGAAAAATTCCAGGAGGACATTCAGGGTAATTTCGGGGGCATCGGCGCCGAAATCGGCGTTAAGAAAAATCAGCTTCTGGTTATTGCGCCGCTTAAAGACACTCCGGCGAGCCGCGCCGGATTAAAAGCAGGCGACCAGATTCTTAAAATAAACGCCACCTCGACCGAAGGCATGGCTGTTGACGAAGCGGTCAGATTGATTCGCGGCCCGGAAAAAAGCGAAGTCACTCTTGTTATTTTGAGAAAGGGCTGGGACCAGCCGAAGGATTTCAAAATCGTTCGCGGCACTATTATCGTCCCGACCCTTGATTACTCCATGAAAGAAAGCAACATCGCGTATGTCCAGTTGTACAGTTTCAACGCGAACGCGGAACAGCTTTTTTATCGGAACGCCGCGAAAGCATTGTCCGAAGGCGCTCGCGGAATGATTCTTGATCTTCGGGACGACCCTGGCGGTTATCTTGACGTGGCGGTTGACCTCGCGGGCTGGTTCGTGCCGCGCGGCACGCTCGTTGTTAAAGAAGAAGGGCGCGGAGGTATTCTCCAGGAACTCAAAGCAAATGGCAACGCGGCGCTCGCGAAATTCCCGGTTGTCGTTCTTATCAACGAGGGTTCGGCTTCGGCTGCTGAAATTTTGGCCGGCGCGCTCCGCGATGACCGGGGAATCAAGCTCGTCGGAGAGAAAAGTTTCGGCAAGGGGACGGTGCAGGAACTTATTCCGTTGCGGGACAATTCATATCTGAAACTAACCATCGCTCATTGGGTTTTGCCGAACGGAAAGATTCTTGAAAACGGCGGATTAGACCCCGATATAGAAGTGAAACGAACCGACGATGACATAAAAAACAAACGCGACCCGCAGCTGGATAAGGCAATAGAGGTTTTGAAATCGGAAATGGCGAGATAGTTTGCTTTTTATGAAAGTAATCTTACTGGGAGATATAAAAGGAATTGGCAAGCACGGAGAAATAAAAGAAGTAAGCGACGGCTATGCGAGAAATTTTTTGTTTCCGAACATGCTGGCAAAACCCGCGACCTCGAGCAATTTGAAAGGATTGGAAAAAGAGAAAGCGCGTTCCGAAAAAGAAGACGAAGCCGCAAAAAAGCGATTGACGGAAATCGCCCGGCTGTTGAATGACCGCCATCTTGAATTCTCTTTAAAAGTCGGCGAACATGGCAAAGCATTCGGTTCAGTAACCAAAGACGCGATTTCAAAAGCTCTCCGCGACACTGGCTGGCTCGGCAAAGAACGGGCGCAAATAAAAATGGACAGCCCGTTCAAAGAGTTGGGAGAGCACTACGTGGAGGTTGATTTGAACAAGGGGATTAGCGCGAAACTCAAACTGGTGCTACTGCCACAACAGTAATTTTTCGCCGCGAGCCGTCGAATTTTGTTTTGTTTTTTGTTGAGAACCGGACGCGCCCGTTTTGCGCCGCATAAAGCGTGTCATCTCCTCCGCGAAGAATGTTCGCGCCAGGCAAGTATTTCGTGCCTCGCTGGCGAATAATAATCTGGCCGGCCATCACGTTCTGGCCGTCCTGGATTTTCACTCCGAGCCGCTTCGATTGCGAATCACGTCCTAATTTAGTTGAACCACCCGATTTTGTATGTGCCATAATTGTCGAAATTTACGAGCTTGTAGCGAAGTAAATTTCGCTACAAACATGAGCATCCCGTCAACGGCAGGATCGCCATTCCTTCACTCGTTAGTATGGATAACTCTATGCTATACTTCATTCAATGTCAAATTCGCAGAAACTAATCATCGATATCGAAACAGTAGGGGAGGATTTTGATTCGCTCGATAAGGCAACCCAGGAAAACCTGACGCGCTGGATAAAAAAGGAGTCCGAAAGCGAAGGCGAATATGAAGAAGCGCTGACCGAGCTCAAAAACCGGCTCGGTTTCTCGCCGCTTACCGCGGAAATCGTCGTCATCGGAGTTTTGGATTCGGAAAAAAACGAAGGAGTTGTTTATTTTCAGGCGCCCGGCGAAAAAATCTCCGAACTGAAAGAAGACAACATAACGTTCAAACAATCTTCGGAAAAAGAAATGCTCAAAAAATTCTGGGACGGCGCGCGGCAGTACAATTATTTCATCACGTTCAACGGCCGCAGCTTCGATATTCCTTTTTTGATGATTCGTTCGGCGATTCACGGCATACGGCCGACCAAAGACCTGATGCGCGGACGATATTTGTATCAGCACAGTCCTGATGCCATTCACATTGACCTTTACGACCAGCTCTCGTTTTACGGCGCTCTCCGGCGGAAAGGGAGTTTACATCTCTGGAGCCGCGCGTTCGGGATTCAAAGCCCGAAAGTCGGAGGCGTGACAGGAGACGATGTCGGCCGGTTGTTTGCCGAAAAAAAATTCCTCGAAATCGCGAAATATAATGTCGGCGATTTGAGAGCCACGAAAGAATTGTACGAAAAATGGCAAACGTATCTGAACTTTTGAATAAGATGAGGGACTGGTCGGTTTTCTACAAGAAAGAACTTGTATTCGCTCTGATTATTTTTTTGGTTGCTTCGCTGAGTTTCGGCTTGGGGTATCTGGCGAACCGCGAGTTCAACCACGCGCCGATTATTATCGAGAAGCATTCGCCATAAATTCAGATTAGTTAATGGCAATTCTGTTCGGTCGGAAGGCCCTGGGCGGCGCGGTTAGGGTCGTACGGAATACAGCTCCAGGAAATTACAGGCGAAAGGAGAGCCGTATTTATGTCCGAGCGGTCAATACTTACTTGCCGCAGAGTCACGGCTACTTCGGGATTAATGCCGACGATGGCGAGCGGCTGTACGCCAAACACTTGAACTATGAGCAAGCGCTGACTGTGCGGCTTCACGATGAATGAGAATGACGCTTTCATATCCGTGTTTTTGCTGGTGTGGGCGCGGGCGGGGTCGGTTGGCAAGTCGCGAAGAGAGTATTCGGCGAGCGTTGACTCGTTGTCGGGTTGAATAAATCGAAGCACAATTGGCGACGAAGTGTTCAGCGCCGTGAACGAAACATCGAATGTGAGGCCTGTGAGGGCTATTGGAGCGGCGCTCTGATTATCGAGCACAAAACCGTTCGTATTTTTATTGAATTTGAGCGTTGTGTCGAGATTAGATGCTTTTACCACCAAGCGTCCGGCTCCGGTTTGAAAACTGATTTCTTTGTTTTCTTTTCGTAAGAGAGCGTCGGTAAGCGAAATGACACAATTATAAGACGTACTGACGCTGAATGACGGGTTTTGGTCGGACGAGTCCGCCGGCGGCATATCCGGTTGCGGGGCGCAGGAAAAAGAGGCATCGAATTTTGGAATCGGCGCGGTGCCTCCGATGCTTGTTTGCGAGAGGTCCCAGTCAAAGCCGGAACTTGCCGTAGTGGTTGTATGGAGCAGAAGCCGGTACGCGCCGTCCATTCTCTGATTTACAGAAAATCCGGTTCTGTCGAGAATTAGTTTTGGGGTGAACCCCCCACTTAGGTCTAAGTGGGGGGTGAACGTTTTCGGCGCGGGAGCTATCGGCACAGGAGAGGGTTTTGGCTGTGACGGTTCCGTTGTTGATTTTATTTCTGTTTTCGGGGATTGCGGCGGAAGCGCGGAAATCCGAATCGTTGACATTATGGGATTTTTCGTAAGAGGAGTGATGAGCACGGATGTTGCGTTTGAAATTTCTTGTATTGAGTCCGTCGAAGTCGGAGCAGGCAGAATTAAAATCGGCGTCCGTGGAGTTATCACCACCGTATTCGGTTGCCCGATAAACCCGAATGTTGCCGCGACCGATGCGACAAGAACCGCCGCGCTCTTTTGGACTATACTGTGGAAAATATTGAACATTGTTGGTTGTAAAAGAGATTGACTGATTATATAATATTATAATATAATAATTTAGTTAAGGGTCGGAAATCAAAAAATAAATTCTATGGGCGAAAGTAAATCCAGGCCGGGCGAATACCTCGAAGCGCTTGAGAAAAAAGAAGAGCGCGAAAGAGCTCTTCCGGAAGCGAAATTTTATCGAAGTTTTCTCGATATTTTTAAGAATAAGATTTCTGAGCGAACTTCCATTTTGCGACGTAGTAAAGGAGACGATATCAATACCATGAAACTTAAAGAATTTGAGTTCTGGAATCTCGAGTCAGCAAGGATGGTGAGTGATGCAGTGCGTGACGCAAATGACGCCGCAAAGACACAAGTAAAACCTGCACCCGTAGACCGGAACGAACTTGGAGAGAAGACACTACAAGAATTTTATTCTTATATTGAAGAATTGAAAGCATCTTTGTTAAAGTAAGGAAATGAACTTGATTCAGTTCTGTTAGTTGCGCCAAACTTCGAGCGATAGCCCCATACATTCATTTTGAGACCTAAGCAAGATACCCGACTTTCTTCAACCAAAATTCGTTTTCCCATTCCCATAATTTTTTCGCGCCGAGAAACGCCTCGAAGTCGTTCTGCCAATAAGGGAATTCTTGGAATTCGATGTCGCCTTTGACTTCGGACCATTCATGCTCGCAGGTTTTCATCTGGTCGCGATTATGAGAATTATTGCCATTGCGCCAAAAACTTATTTTCTCGCGGCCGCCCTTCGTGCGCCTTGTGGCCCCGCATTTGAGGCACGTTTGAATTTGGTCTATTTTCAAAATCCATCTTGTTTGGAGATGCTGGAATTGTCCACCAAAGGCGGATTTGAGTGCCGCCATATACGCCGCGGTCTGGAGATTGTAGTCGCGGTAAATCGCCTGTGATGTCTTGATATCGAGAACGCCGAACTTGCCGTCAATGAGCGCAAGCAAGTCAATGGTTCCGGCGTAGCGGTGCTCGGGATGCAAAATCTGCCGTTCCACGTATTCCGGCGCGGTCTGGATACTTTTACTCTGCAAAAATTGCTCGAACGCTTTTATCGCCGGCGCGATTAAGGGGTCGACTTCCGGCTTTTGTCCTAAAAAAATCGCTTCGACGGCTTCGTGAACAAGCGTGCCCTCGGCCGCCGATTTTTCGGTGATGGCCTGGCTTGCCTTAAAACTTTCCTGTTCGGCGTAAAATCGATACAGTGCGGGCTTTGCTTTTATGGAGAGAATTTTTGTCACTCGCGGATACCATACGCCGTCAATCGTATATCCGCTGGCTTCTTTGAAGCTTTCGGCGTCTTTGTAATAATCGAACATTCCTACGATGATAACAGGGAATAAGTATATTTCACAATGTCGCCGGCGCCCATCATCACAACAATCGCGGACTTACGCTGACTGAACGCAGACTTACGCGGATGGGGAGAGGGGAGCATCAAAGCATTCAGGGCTTTTTTCAAATTGTCCGGATTCGAGAGATAAAAGACAAGTTTCTTGGGATATTTCTTTTGGATTGCTTTTACTAATTTTTCAGAAGTAAAACTGGAATGTACGATATCGCGGCCCGCAACCTGATACATCGGGAGAATCAAAGTTATGTCGGCATCAGCAAATGCGGACTGAAAATCCTTGAAGAGAAGTTTCAATCGTTCGGCTTGATGGGGCTGGAACACGCAGATTAGATAAGGAGGTTTCGCCGCCCCGCTACCGCGGGGCGAGCCTCGCCCAGTTTCTGGGCGGAGAAATTTCTCGCGGAACGCTTGCAGGGTTGCTTCTATTTCGGTCGGATGATGGGCGTAGTCGTCGTAGACGAGACATGAGACATGAGAGATGAGAGATTCGCCCCGATATTCCATTCTTCGCCACGAACCGCGATAATTTCCTATGGCTCGGAGCGCGGTTTTTTCGAGAATTTTTAAAACCCTTGAGAGGTAAAAAGCAGCGAGAGCGTTCGAGACATTGTGTTCTCCGGCAATGCGAATTATTTTCCTGATTTTTTTACTTTCTGGATTTCCCAGCGAATACCAATGTACTTTCAAATATTTTTTCTTCGCGATTTTTTTGATAGCCGATTTTAGCGAAAAAAGAATTTTGCTGTCTTGATTTAAAATTAACGCGCCGCCATTTTCGGTTCGCGAGAAAAATTCAAGATAAGATTTTTTTATGTTGTTTAAATTCTTGTAAAAATCCAGATGCTCTCTGTCGATATTGGTGACAACGGTAAAAAGAGGGGAGTAATTTAAAAAAGCCCCGCCATATTCATCGGCTTCAAGAACCAGGTAAGAACTTTTCCCGTTCCAGAAATTTCTCCCGCCAAATTCTTTAAGCTTTGTTCCGATAATAACAGTCGGGTCAAAGCCAGCTTTCAAAAGAATCATACTTACAATCGCGGTCGTGGTGCTTTTGCCGTGCGCGCCGGCGATCGCAATTGTCCTATAGAATTGAGTTAATTTGCCTATTGCTTCGGGATAGGAGAGGACAGGTATTTTGCGTCGATTTGCCTCTTTTAGTTCGGCATTTTCTGGGCGTATTGCCTGGGTACATATGATAAGAGCGCACCCCTGCGGGATATTGCCCTTTTTATGCCCAAATTTGACTTTTATGCCGAGTTTTCGGAGCGATTGAGTAGTTTCATTCGATGAGATATCAGACCCGAATACAGCCCATTTTTGAGCCAAAAACCACTGGGCCAAGGCGCTTGTCCCAATGCCGCCGATACCGATAAAATGGACAACTTTTGGCTTGTGGTGAGCTTCCTGAATCCACGCTGACTCTGAAAAAGGAAGGGTAGCATTTTTAAGCATTTTCAGAAATAAATTACGCAGCCGAAAATAACGACTGAAGATGTTCGTCGAAATGTTTTTTTATGGAGACCTTAGCGGCGGGGTTGAGAATGGAATCCGTGGTGAACACGGCATCGCTGATGGCCTCGAGCTTGTCCAGGGAATTTCCCAAAAAGAGTCCATGGGTCGCGGCGCAAGCGATTTTTTTCGCTCCGGCTTCCCGGGCCCATTCTACGGTCTTAATCATCGTATTGCCGGTGCTGATCATGTCGTCGAGAATTAGCACGTTTTTTCCATGGAGATCAACGTTTCCTTCGAGGGTTTCAACATCGCGATAAATGATGGCGCCGCCCTTGTAGCCGCGGCGGACTTTGGTGAGCGCTGTGCCGCCCGCGTGCTCGACGAGATAGCTTGCTCCTTGGTCCGGGCCGATGACCTCAAATGGTTCATGTTTAAAAATTTGTTCGCGGGCATAGTCGATAAGGGGTTTTGCCATTGAGATGTTTCGGATCGGCAGTTCGCCATGAGTGAAGTCGCCGGTTCCTTTCAGAAAGTGGCAATCGAGCGTAATCAAAATTTTACAGCCGGTATGAGCGAGAAGATTGCAGACGACCTTACCGCTCGCAATTTCGCCTTCAAGAATTTTTTTGTCCTGGCGCGAATAGGGGAGATACGGCGACAAAACTGTTACGTCGCATTTTTGATACGCCAATTCGTCGATAATAAGCAGGAGCTCAAGCAAGCTGTTATTTTGCTCTGGATAGAGGCGGTGGAGCAGGGTAATCGGCTGGCTGTCGCAGGCGCCAAGGTCCGGAATGCGGACATAACTTTCTCCGTCAGGAAATTTCTTTATTTCGATATTCGGAGTGAAAAGATCGCTAAAATTCGGCGAAACAAGGAACATAAGTAGTAAAAATTAAAAACTCAACCGTATTTTACCTTGAGAATAAGTATCCATGCCGTGAAAACAAATGTGATTGCATTGGCGATGATAAGGGGCGTATCTTTGATAAGCAATCCGTACGTGAACCAAAGAAATACGCCGATTGTTGCAGTTATATATGTCATGAGCGAAAGATCACTTGTTTCTTTTGTCCGGGCTGTTTTGATAGCTTGGGGAAGATACGCGACAGTTGTTAATGTTGTGGCGATAAGACCAATGATAGTTATAATCATTAGATTAGTATATTTAGTTTGAAGAGAATTTACAACCGAAAGAACAAGTCATTGATAAAACACCGACCAAGTAGTAGCTGGCTTCGGTGAGGGAGTAGTTATTTGAGTATGACTATATTATTAGAACTGTCGCACAAGGTTCTTTTTACGTCATTACTTATATTATATAGCAGGAAAACAAGTTAAGTAATGACGCAAAAAGTCTCGTTCGTTTTGCAACAGATAAACTATCGCAAAACGAACTCTGTTTTATGCTTTTACGACTATGACGAATATATGTTATTTACGTATCAAGTAAACGACAACCCGCGCCGTACGATTACGAGCACAAATTCCAAAACCCAGATGACTATGCCGGCGATTAATTTAACGATTCCTATAAAGAACGAGTAAATGTCCTTGATAAGATTATTCTGGCCGAAGCCGTTAATGAATTGGTTAATATCGGTTTTATAATTCTGGAACGGCAGGTTGGAAACATCCCGATGTATCTGTTGAGTATTTTTTGGAAAATCTATTTGAGGTAAAGATAAACCGCTGAAAATCTTGTTGAGGTCAAAATTCGGAATGGTCACACTGCCTTGATCTGAAGAAAGAGCGGCATTCGATACGCTTGCGGCTGAAAGAAGCAAAAAAACGGCGATAATCAGATGCTGTTTTAATCCAAACCTGAATTTTATTTTATTTATTTTTTTCATTAAAGGTAATCTTCAGGGTTTATCACGACACCCACAGGCACCAATCCCGCGGCCGGAGGAATTGATTTCATTATAACACTTGGATACCAATACAAGCCGAAATGAAGATGCGGGCCGGTTGCATAGCCGGTACTGCCGCTATATCCGATTAAATCCCCTCTTTTGACGCTCATGCCGACTGAAACGGTTTGCCGGGAAAGATGACCGTACAGCGTCGCAAGATTATTCGCGTGTTTTATCATAATGTATCTCCCGTATTGGTATTTTCGCCAGCGGCTGACATCGTTGTTATCAGCGCCGACTACCATCCCATCGTCAGCCGCGAAAACCGGCGTGCCGATGCTCGCTCCAAGGTCAAGTCCGTTGTGAGGTTTATTTCGATAGAGATATGACCGTTCGCCAAAATGCTGGGTAATTCTAACGTCTTGGAGCGGCCACGCAAGAACGCCGGGGCGTTTTATCGGAAGAAGGCCGATATTAAAAGAAGCCCGCAACTGGTCTTCAATTTTGCCGATTTCGTCCGAGACAGAATTCTGCTGATTTTTGAGGTCTGCCAGTTGCTGTTCGTAAGTGCTTTCCTGATTTTTTGTCTGAACAAGAATTACTTTATGGGTTTCTTTTTGCTCGGCTGCAATTTCTTTCCGTACGGATAAATTCTTTTGATGAAATTGAACTTCTGATTTTTTTTGGCTGCTTTGCTGGATTTTATTGTTCAGCGTTTGATTCAGGTCTGAAAGATTTTGGATATCAAGCGACAATTGGCTCCGGAGATTTATGAGAGATTGCGTTTCCATAACGCCGTCGGCAAGCGTATCGTTTTTCAGGAATAACGCGAGTATATTTGTTCTTTCCCCGTCATTTTTCTGGAGCTCGACCAAAAGCTGGTTGATCGCCTGTTTTTTATCGTCAATCGACGTCTGGGTATCTTTTACGTCATAATTCAGCGAGTCGATTTCGAGATTCAGTTTTTGAACCGAAAGAGTATCGCCTTGTATGTTCAAATCAAGCTGTTTAATGGTGCCGTTTAGCTGCGTAAGTTCTTTTTGAAGCGTGCGGGTTTGGTTCTGGGTTGTCTCTAAATTTTTCTGCGTGGTTTGAACCTTATTATTAATTGCTTCAAGCTGTTGGGTTTTCTGCTGGATTTGTGCCTGGAGTTCTTCTTTCGTTAGCGGTGCTGTTTGCGCGCGAGCATTCAGCAGTATGTTCCCGAGTACTAATATTCCGACTGCGCTGACAATGAGTTGTTTTTTCACGAAAGTTATTTAAACAGCCAATGATTCTATTTTCTTTTTTGCAACGCCGATTCTGCGTTCGGTTTCGTCTTTTTCTAAAATTTCCATTATAACAAGCGGGTCGGGAGAGGCAGATTTTCCCGAGACCGCCACGCGGAGCGGCCAAAAAACAGTTCCCCTGCCATATTCATTCACGAGATTATCAAGAGAAGCAAGAATTTTTTGCCGTTCAAAATCCCCCGCTTCAATATTTTTTATTATTTCGAACGCTTTCTCCAAAACAATTTTTATGCGGGAAACCGGCTCGGTTTTCCAGACGAGGAGATTTGCTTCGTAATCGGGCAATTTGAAAAAGAAATCAGTCAGAGCAAAAAAGTCCTGCAGTGTTTTCATGCGGTCGCGTTCCGCTTCCGCAATCTTTTTTAAAAAATCATCAGAAGCGGAAATTCCCTTTTCTTCCAAAAGGGGCCTGAGTTTCTCCGCAAGTTCATCGATAGTTAATCGTTTTATGTACTGCCCGTTGAGCCAGTCGAGTTTTTCCGGATTGAATACCGCTCCGGCTTTTTGAACTCGTTTCAAATCGAATTCCTCAATCAATTCGTCAAGAGAAAGAATTTCTTTTTCGTCTTTCGGATGCCAGCCAAGCAAGCCAAGGAAGTTTATAATTGCTTCAGGCAGATAACCTTCCTGGCGATACTTCAGGATTGATGATTCTGCATAGCGCTTGGAAAGCTTGCTTCGATCCCCTGCCAAAATGAGCGGCAGATGTCCGTAGATTAACTCTTTGAATCCCAATGCGCGCTGAAACAAAATTTGCTTCGACGTATTGGAAATGTGTTCTTCGCCGCGAAGTACATGAGAGATATGCATGAGTTCATCATCCACTGCTACGGCAAAATTGTAGAGCGGTGAGTCAAGGTCTTTCGCAATCACCGTATCACCAAAAAACGAAGCGTCAAAAGATACTGAACCCCGAATCAAATCTTTGAATTCCACTTTGGTTTCGGGAATGCGAAAGCGTATAACTTGGGGTTTTTTGTTTTGGGGCGGCTTTGTTATTTCTCTGCAGTGTCCGCCGTATTTTGCCGCAAGACCGGCTGCGAGCATTGATTGCCGTTCCGCTTCCAAATCATCTTTTGTGCAATAGCAATAGTATGCTTTATTTTCTTTGATTAGTTTTTTGAGATACCCTCGATAAATCTCAGTTCGCTCGCTTTGGCGGTATGGACCATATTCTCCGCGCGACGAAGAAACCCATTTGCCGTTTTCATTCTTCCAGTCAGGGCCTTCATTCCAGTCGAGACCCAGCCATTTGAGTGTTTCGACGATTTCAATCTCGTATTCTCGCATCGAACGCGCCTTGTCGGTATCTTCAATTCGAACTACAAACGACCCGCCGCGCTGACGGGCGTAAAGCCAGTTAAAAAGGGCCGTCCGCACACCGCCGAGATGCCAATGACCGGTGGGACTCGGCGCCATACGCACCCGGACCGTTTCGTGAGCGGTTACCATTATGAAAGTTTATCATTTTATCGAGCAAAAATCAATTTACTTTTGGCAGCGAGCAGCGCAATGAAAACCTATTTTCATTGCGGGCGAGAGAACCAAATGAAAAAATGTTGCTTTGTAACATTTTTTACAATCGGCAGCGAAGGCGAAGTGAAAATTTAATTTCATTTCGACCGAGCGAACCGGTTGAAGCGATGTCATGAAACATGACATCGCTTATATTTTTATCATTCTCAAAATTTCTTCGGCAATGATTTCTGCGGCCTGGGGCTTGAAAAATCTTTGCGAAGCCAAGCCCATAGTAGCGAGAAGCTCGGGATTTTTTAATGTTTTGCGGATTTCGGTGAGAAAAATTCCCGGCAGAAGATTTGCTTCTTCAATGACAATTGCCGCCCCGGTTTTAGCGAATTCGTAGGCATTTATTCGCTGATGGTCATTTGCGGATTCTGCAAGAGGAATAAGAATCGAGGGTTTTGAAAACGCGGCGATTTCGAAAATAGTATTGCTTCCAGCTCTTGCGATTATGAGATCGGCGGCGGAAAGCGCGGCCTTCATATTATCCTCGAGATACGGCATCGCCCGATAGCGGTTTTTTATTTCTGTTTTCACTGCCACGTCAAGAAGCGCGGCTTGCGACATCCTCTGGACTTCGGAGAAATTTGCCGTGCCCGTCTGGTGCAAAATCTGGGTTATTTCCATTAAGTCCTTCAAGTCAAGAATAACCAGTTCATTGATTCGCTGCGCTCCCTGCGAGCCGCCGAGAATAAGAATGAGTGGCTGGTCAGGAGTGAATCCAAGTTCTTCTTTCGCTTGCTCCTTGCTCGGTTTCTCGCCTAAAAGAGATGTCCTAACAGGCGTGCCGACCCAGGCGGTTTTTTTCGGATTGAAATAATTCTTCGCGTATTCGAAACTGATTACGATTCTTTTCGCGAATCGGGCGGACAAAAGATTGTTCAATCCCGGTTTGGCGTCGGATTCGTGGATGATAATCGGAATCCGGTAGAACCATGCCGCAAAAACAACCTGAAAAGCTCCGGTGCCGCCTTTTGAAAAGACCGCGTCCGGCATAAACCAGAACAGTTTGAAAAACGCCTGAACAAGGCCGATGAAAAATTTCGGGATGTCGAGAATATTCAGCAAGGAAAAATATCTTCTGAATTTTCCGGAAATGAGCGAACTGCATTTCACGCCGGCATGTTCCATAATGCTTTTATAATCGTCGGCGGGGCCGAAATAGCGGAACTCGATGTAAAGCTTTTTTTCAGCCGCTGATTTTTCAAGTTTCTCGGCAACCGCAAGCAACGGATACACGTGTCCCCCGCTCCCTCCTCCGGTTAAAACAATTCGTATGTTTGGCATATTTTTTTACGTATATTTTGAAACATTTACTGCCATTCCGCTCAACGTGAGGAATACTGCGAGAGCGGTTCCGCCATAACTGATGAACGGAAGCGGCACGCCGGTAAGTGGCAGAAAACCCGAAAGCGCCCCCATATTCATCAAGGACTGTAGCGCGACCAAACTTCCAAAACCGACTAACATAAGCTGGCCGAATTTATCCCGCAAGCCCTTGGCAATCCAAAAAAGCCGGAATACCAAAATCCCGAACATGGTTATCAAAGCGCCGGCGCCGATGAATCCGAGTTCTTCCGCCGCAACCGCGAAAATCGAATCGCCGATGGGCGCAGGAAGATAGCTGATTTTGCTTGTCGAGCGGCCGTAGCCGATTCCCCACAATCCGCCGGACCCTATGGCGTTGAGCGACTGGTTGATTTGATAGCCCGCGCCGTTCTTGTCGCTGCTCGAGTTCAAAAAAGTAGTGATTCGCTGAAGCCGATACGGCGTGAACCAAATGATAAGTCCCAGCGCGATGACCGCGAAAAGAGCCACGGCGAAAAGATGTTTTATTTTTGCTCCGCTTGAAAAATACATGAGCACGCCCGTGCCAAGAAGTATTACCACGGTGCTCGTTGCCGGCTGCAAGAGAAGCAGGGCGCCGATGAATCCGGAAACCGCGAGAAAGGGCAAAAATCCGGTGAGAAAGTCCTCGCTGCGATTCATTTTCGGATTGCTCAGCCATGCGGCAAGATACAAAATGAATGCCAATTTCACTATTTCCGCGGGCTGGAAAATAACCGGACCGAATTTCAGCCAGCGGTTGGCGCCTCCCGCGGAAACTCCAAATGTTGTGAATACGAGAGCCAAAAGTCCTAAACTGAAAAGAAGAAAAAGAAAAGCAAATTTCCGGTAATGCTGATAGCAGACGGCGAACGTCGCAAAAAATCCGATCAGCCCGATGAAAAGTCCGTACAACATCTGATGTTTCAGATAATAGTAGCTGTCGTTGAATTTTATCCTGCTGATTTCCGAAGAGGCGCTTGCGAGAATTACAAGGCCGACAATCGTCAAGAGAAAAATAAGTCCCATAAGAAAATAATCCGGCCGATGTCCTTTTTTTGATATGCTCATCGGTATGATGTTATTGCTGGCTGTTTCTCAGCACTTTCCCGGAGGATGTATTGCGCAGTGTCCCGTCTTGTAACGCGATGCGCCCGTTCACGATGACGAATTTTATATCTATATCTTTTCCGTCAGAGGCGCCCGCCTGTCCGTAGCCCTGCGAAGGCGGGGAGAACCCGACAATGTCCGCGAAATTTCCCTCTTTGATTTCACCCCGGTTTTTCAAGCCGAATTTCTTTGCGGGCTTGAGCGTGATTTTCCGTATGGCCTCTTCGAACGGCATCAGGTTTGATTGTTCCGCGAGAGACAAGAATTTTGTGAATGTTGCTTTTGCGCGTTCCGGCACAATGATTTTTTCTTTTGCGGCGTCGGAAAAACTCGCGGCGTTCGAGGCGATAAGCGAACGAGGATGCCGGAGAGCTCTCTTCATCAATTCCTGATTGATATTTTTATAAAAAACAACCGCGCGGAGCTTAGTGCCGAGCATTAACTTTGAAAGCGCCTCTTTCGTATTGTTCGTTCCGTATAATTCTTTTATGTTTTTGAGAGACAGGCCGACCAACGCCTCATTTTTCGGCGCTTGGGCAACAATAAAGTCCTCTTCGCGCAGTTCCGGAAGTTCTTTTGTTATTTTCGAGCGCTGCCATTCGTCTTCAAGAGAAGCGGCCATTGTTTCCAAATTGCCCTTTTGCGCCCAGGTTGGCAAAAACGTGTACAGCGGCACCGCAACGGTATCGTACGGATACAGGTCGAAATGAAAATCCGCGTCGGAAGACAGCTGTCCGAATTTCTCAAGAGCTGTTTCGTACGATTGTTCTTCTCCGAAATGCGGGAGGAAGTGGCTTATGAGTGTTTTTACCCCGGTTTCTTTTAAAATTTTTAAGGTTTCATCAACTGATTCATTAAATTCCGGGCCGCTTTTCCGGAGATGCGTGGTATAAACGCCGTTATAATTTTTTACGATTTCTACCAGAAACTTTATTTCCTGGTACGGCGTCATACGGCTGTGCGCGTAACCGAGTCCGGTTGAAAAACCGAAAGCGCCTTCGATGAACGCGCGTTTCAGGGTTTCGCCGAATATTTTTAATTCGTTTTTTGTAAGATTTCTGGAGGACTCTCCTAGTAATGCGCGGCGAATAGTCGAATGGCCTGCCAGCGTAGCGAAATTAACTCCGAGCCGCCGTTTTTCCAAAACATCGAGGAATTCTTTCATCGTGTGCCAGTTGACGTTCACCTGGTCAATATCGGTCCATTTGCGGATTGACTCCAAGGTGCCGTACAGAAGCGGCGCTAGCGAAGAGCCGCAGTGTCCGCCGATGATTGTCGTCACTCCTTGGCGCAAAAAATCTTCCTGGCCCGGATTGTCGAACAGCGTAAGATAATGGTCGGAATCGGTATTGACATCAATAAACCCCGGGCTTACGTACATTCCCTGGCCCTCAATCACTTCATCGGCGCCCCGGGTCGGAAAATTTCCGAATGCCGAAATTTTGTCTCCGCTGATGAAAATGTCTATTCTCTCGGGCAATTTTTGCGCCGAACCGACGACTTGGACGTTTTTAATAAGAAGGGTCATATATGCTTTTATTATAGCAGAAAAAATAAAAACCCTTACCTCGATTCAGTTCATAACTGAAATAAATCAAGGTAAGGGTGGGAGGGGCTGTCGCGAAGCGACGAACCCCTCCCGCGATGTTGCTTGCGGTTCACCTCCACCGCATGAAGGAGTGCTCGTTTGCAGGGACTTTCAGGCGTCCTGCCAGTCAGCACATGATCTGTTCGCCGCCTTTGGGTTGTTGACTCTGCACTTGCTATCTACACACGCCGAGACCACCTCCTTCACCGTGTTTCGTTTGCTACTTTTCCGCGCAGGCCGCGGCGATCTCCGCTTTGAGGGTGGTCGCCGCCTCGTCGATCTGCGCCGCGTGGTAGGCGGCGAGATCGAACCCCGGCATCTTGTACACCGTCCAGCTCCGACTGAGACGCCCGTTTCCGTTGGCGTCCGTGTCGTTCTGAACGCACTCCACGATGTACTCGGGGTTCAGTCCGAGGCCGAAGAGCTGAGCGCCGACCGGGTCGGCGTCCTCCTCGTAATTCGAGCCATTGCCCCTGGCCGAACTTACCGCGTTTTTCACCCAAGTCCACTTGAACTCATTCCCTTCACGCCACACCGCGCAGTACATGGTGTAGTCGTGATAACCTCCTCCTGACCAGGAGTACGAGCTCTCTTGGGGCTTTTGGGCGAGGAGCGAACTGTCTCCGCGCCGGATCTTGATGTCGTCGACGTCCTGCGGGCGCAAACGATCAAAGATCTTGTTGAGAAATGGGAATTCCCTCTCGATCAGCGCTACACGATAGCTCTTCATGTCCCTCTCCTTCACTCTCATCCCGAGAGCATGGATTGGAGTGTTATGCCGGATTCCCAGGTTCCCCCTGGCCCGCCGGCGAAACGGGATTTTTTTCTTCTCTTCAGCGAAGCACTGCGTGCACAACCAAAAAGTTTATAGTCATCAGTTATAAGTTGCGCCAGCGGCGCTTCGCTGAAATATCTGATATTCAATTGTCAAAGAACTATCACTTTACGGTTCTATCCTACCATACCACCAAGCGTCTGTCAAGCTCGCCGAAAACGCTTGAAAATTAAAGGTACTTTAAGATAAAAAAGTTTTCTCGATACTCTATTCTCAATGCAAATTACACAAATTATATTATAGAAGAATATAGAAATAGATTTGTTATCTCCTGCCACTTTCCTTTAGGAAAGTGGCAGGTAATGAGTAATCAGATTGAAAAATCTTAGAACCTTATTTTTCCGTAAAAATTTTCAATTTTCCGTTTTCGAGAATCGCCGTTACGGTGCCGTTTTCATCTGTTCGGAAGACCTTTGCCGATGTGGATGATGCGAGACGGCCGAGCGCTTCCTTGGTCGGATGGCCGTAGCGGTTGCGGGCTCCGACTTCGATGACAGCGATTTTTGGATTCACTTTTTTCAGGAATTCGTCGCTTGAAGAAAATCTCGAACCGTGATGGCCGACTTTTAAAATATCAGCCGCGACGTCAAGGTGCTGAATGAGATACTGTTCGATATTAAAACCGGTATCGGCGGTCAGCAATACTTTCAATCCCCTACCCTTCAGCAATTCAACGAACCCCGTATCATTCAGTTCGGCGCTCTGAATAAAATCGCTGTTCGGAGACAAAAAATCTACGCGGCTGTCCCCGTATCGGAGTGCGTCGCCGCCAGCGAGCGTGATAAAAGGAATATGCGCGTTTTTAATTTTCTCGACGAGCGCTGGCCATTCTTTGACATTCGGGTCGTCCGCTCGTCCGTTAAAAATGAACGCGCCGACTTGATACTTGTCCAAGAGATACTGAAATCCGTTGAAATGGTCGAGTTGAGGATGAGAAATAATTCCGATGTCAATATAGTGATTGCTGAGCGCGGGAATTTTCTCCATTTCCTGAAGAATTTTTTTATCCGGTCCCGCGTCAGTAAGAATTTTTATGCCTCCAGGGAGAACTGCCAATTCGGCATCGCCCTGGCCGATATCCAAAAAATACATTCTCGGCTCACTGGGTGGTTTTCCGAAAACAACTTGAAACCATACAAACACATCAAGTGCTATAAAAAGAAGAAACGAGGCGATAATTACACTGTCAAATTTTTTTATGTTCTGATTCATTAAAATAATGAATGAAGATAATGAGACCTCCGTAATATGCGGCCATCAAAATCCATGAATTAAAATCGATTGCTACCGGCAGCCGGAGATATGAGAATAACTGTATGACATATACTTCGTACTGTAAAAGAATATTGACAGGCAGAGCGATAAGAAATCCGAGGTAGTGGAATAAAAGACCCGCGCCGGCGAGCAAAAATCCAAGAAACATCGTAAGCGGCACGAATTCTAAAATTAGAATATTCGCGATGATGCTTGTTAAAGAAAATTGGCCGAAGTTCTGGATAAGAAGCGGAGCGACCGCGAGCTGGGCCGAAAGCGTTGTAATTCCGTTTTCCCGCCAAGAAAGAAAATCTTTTCTCTGCATTTGATTGTCCATCCGAAACAGTTTTTTGAACGCCGGTTCGAGATACACAATGCCGAGCAAACTCAAAAACGAAAGTGAAAAACCGATGTCGAAGAGAGTATTGGGATTCGTAAAAATCATTACCGCTGCGGTCAGCGCGACTGCGTTCCGGATACTGTACAGCCGTCCGAGTTCTTTCGCCAACAGCGCCAGGAATCCCATGATCGCCGCGCGGAGCACCGACGCTTCCGCGCCGACCATCAACACGAATAAGAAAATAATGACTCCCGTCGCGTAAAACGTGATTCTGCGCGAGAAAAAATATCCGAACACCGCCGCGACCGCGAGAACGAGAATTGTGATGTTGTAGCCGGAGAGCGCCACGAGATGCGTGGTGCCGCTGAATGACATCTGCTGTTTAAATTCTTGGGTAAAATTTCCGCGCCAGCCGAAGGTTAATCCGCCGAGGAACGCCGCGTTTTGGCCAGGCAAAAATTTTTCAAACTGGCTGATGAGCGATTTTTTAAAATCAATCAATTTTTCTTTCAGAATAAAACCGCGATGATGTTCCGAAATTTCAATTTTGGGGAAAAACGCGATTGGCTCGCTCCCGTTCCCCGAAGGTGGCTCGATCGCGCCTTTTCCTTTGATGGCATCTCCATAATTTATTTCAGGAGAAAGAGGAGCGAGAAGAATTATGGTGCCGGCTGACGGCGGCAAAAGGTCGAGTTCAATTTTTTGGAATTTTTCGCTGAGCTGGGGTTCCCGGGAAACGATTCCCGAAAAAGAGACAGGTTTATTAAAAACGATATTCCTGCTATTCGTTTCGACGTTATTATAAATGTGGTAGTAAAAGATTCCGAGCAAAAAGAGAAAAAAAATAAGGCAAGAAACCGCAGTATTCAATTTTTTGAAAAATACGGCTGCCGAAAGAAGCAAAAAAAGAATCAGAATGCAGCCATACGCGCTTATTCCCAAGCCCGCGGCCACTGCTCCTGCCAAAAACGATACTGCCCCGTAAAATGCCGCGTCCCCTGAAGTCATAAATCATTATGCCAATCTACAAATCTTATGCCAATGCCGCGAATTGCTAATAAATCGTATTTGCAATTGGTAGATTGGCATTGAATTCGCAATATTGGCATCATTTTTATTTTCTTTTCCTATAATCGTCTATTTTTTTGTGATTGCCGGAAAGTAATACTTTGGGGACTTTCCAGGTTGCCGTCATTTTGGAGAAAAACTTTTTTTCAGATTTCGGCAAAACAAATTCCGCTGGTTTCGTATATGTAGGGTACGAGCCCTTGAACTCCTCGAGGGACTCGCTTTTGCCGAGAAACCCTGGCAGAAACCTGCACACCGATTCCATAAGGACAAGCGCGGGCAACTCTCCTCCGCTCAAGACATAATCCCCTATTGAAATTTCCTCGTCGGCGATATATTTCGCCACCCGTTCGTCCACGCCTTCATATCTGCCGCAAATCAAAATAAGCCGGTCGTAACTCGCCAGCCGCTTTGAAATTTTCGCATCCAGTTTTTTCCCGCGAAGCGAGAAAAGGACAGTTCTGGTTTTCTGTTTCGCAGAGATATTGCTTTTCAATGCGCTGACTGCTTTGTATATCGGTTCGACTTTCAAAACCATGCCGGGTCCGCCGCCGTAAGGCCGGTCATCGACTTTCCGATGCTTGTCAACGGCGAAGTTGCGGAGATTATGCGACACGATCGAAATAAGCCCTGCTTTTTGAGCCCTTTTCAAAAAGGACTCGTTGAGATATGAGGAAAATATATCGGGGAAAATAGTGACGATATCAAAGCGCATTCTTTTCCTCGGCTGCTTTCTTCAGGGACTCGTTGATTGCCTGCCGAAGTTCATCGATATCAACTTTAGCATGGTGTTCTTCCGACTTTGATGGTTCGGCTCGGCTTGTTTCGAGCTTTGTCGAGGGGCTTACCGTGGACAGATAATCTTTCACAATGTTCAAATGATTCGGAAAAAAATCTTGCAGAGAAAGTATTTCCTCGGAAGAAAAAACGCCGATCTCCTCGCCGTCATTGCCTTCTTTTTTAAGAGGCGGGAGTTTCGCCAATTCCGCTTTAAAAAACATCAGAGTGTGATTTCCCTTGTCATTTTCGTAAATGACCTCCAAGTCACTTGTTTCCAACGAAACGCCAGTTTCTTCTTTGATTTCTCGAAGCGCGGTTTCTTCCGCTGTTTCTTCGCCAGTGCTTCTTCCTCCGGGAAGTTTCCAATAGTGCGGAGGCGGCTTTTTCGGGTCTTTTATTAAAGGAATTCCTTCCGGAGTCATAATCAGCACCGCTACCGCGGCTCCGTGCAGTTTTTTGCGCTCTGATTGAACGAGAGAAGACAACGATATTCTTTTTTGGTTCACGGACGCAGGAATTTCTTCAAGGCGCTTCACCGGCGGCTGTTTAAATTCGAATTCTATGCCGAGGTCGGCGAGGTCCCTTGCGAATTCATCATCTTTTTTAGTTGTTTTTGCCCTTCCTGAAACGGGTTCAAGTTTTCCCGTCTGAACTTTTGAAAGGCAATCCGAACAGTACACGGGCCTGCCTTTTGCCGGTTCGAACGGAACCTCGGTTGATTTTCCGCACGCCGAACAAATCGCCGGGTACAGTTTTACATTCATATTTGTACTTGTTGTACTTTGCTCGCCGAACATTCCGCTCCAGCGGTTAATTTGTTCTTCGACGAATTCCCGCGGCTTCGCGTAATTTTTTCTCGACATTTCAACAATGTGTTCCGCGATTTCCTGCGAGCCGGTAACTCTGAACGGCGCCAGGGTTTTCGCCGAAAATGGCCGGCACGTGATGCCGTCCACCATCAATTTCAAATACACCGAGTAATTCGGCAGGTTCACCATATCTTGAATAATGAATTCCGGCTCGAATTCGCTTTCCAGAAACTCGGCGTCAGCGGCGCCGATTCTGAATACTATCATCGTTCCGACGTTGCCGAACACCGCGTCGCGGACTTTCGTCGAAACATCGGTGACCAATTGCCCTATATATTGATGCGCTATAATGAGATTCAGCCGATATTTTCTCGCCTCGGAAAGAATGCCAGTGAACGAATCGGTCGCGAAATTCTGGAACTCGTCGACGTAAAGATAAAAGTCCTTCCGTTCTTCTTCGGGAATCCTGACGCGCTCCATCGCCGCCAATTGGACTTTGGTGATTATCATTGCACCCAACAGAGCGGAATTGTCCTCGCCGACTCTGCCTTTGGATACGTTGACCAGAAGAATCTTTTTGTTATTCATTATTTCAAAAATATCAATCGTGCTTTTTTCCTGGCCAACGATATTCCGAATCATGGCAGTTGAAAGGAATTGGCCGACTTTATTTTGAATCGGCGCGATGGCTTCGTTCCGAAACTGGTCGCGCCACTGTTCGTATTCGTTCGTCCAGAACGCTTTTATCACCGGGTCTTTTACGTTCGCGATGATTTTTTGCCGGAAGTCCTTGTCAACAAGAATCCGGTTGATGCCGAGAAGCGTCGAGCCCGGATTTTCGAGAAGTGCCAGTATCGCGTTATTTAAAATGTATTCCATCCGGGCAGACCAGACGTTGGACCAGATTTTCGTAAAAATGCCCATCAGCCCCGAAGCCACCAAGTGTTTATATCTCGGGTCGGGCAATTCGAGAATGTTAAAACCGATGTGATAATTGGGGTCAGCCGGATTAAAGTAAATTACGTCTTTTTCCCGCTCAGCCGGAATTTTATCAAGAAGCCCTTCGACGAGTTCACCGTGCGGGTCAACCACGCACACGCCCTCGCCGTTCGCGATGTCCTGCACAATCGTATTGTTGAGAAGCGCGGTTTTGCCACAGCCGGTCTTCCCCACGAGGTACATATGCTGTCGCCGGTCGTTCCGCTTGATGCCGAACAGCCGGTTCGTATTCCGGAAATCCGTCCGCGCGAAATATACAACGTCTTTTTGCGTATCGGTTGTCATTGAATTCAAGAATATATTAGCACAAAAAACCGCATTTTTACACCACTTCCTGGAGCCAGCATTTTCTGCAAAGAATGCGTCCTGAGTCCTCTTTCGTGTGCGGGGTTTCGAATTCAACGCCGCACGTGTCGCAGGTCCGTTTTACAAGCGTCAGATTTTTGACCCAGCGGTCAAATTTTTTATCAATACGGCAGAACGGGCATTCGCGCGGCAACGGCAGATTCATTCGGCGGAGAAAATCGAGTTCCATTTTGATGATTTTGAACCCCCTGCCGCAATTTGAGCAGCCGATGACTTCTTTAATAATATCGGTTGGTGCGTCTTTGATATGGTCCGGCAAGTCATCCGCTTTTTTGGTTATTTCGTATTTCGTTTTCTCTCCATTTCTCCATCGGTAGCCGTTTTCCAAAACTTTTTCTTTGGTCAATTGGAAAAACTTTTGTGCAACGGTTTCGTTATAGGCGAAAGAGCTTAGTTCAATTGGAAAGAATTCTCCGTAGCGATATACTTTCCCTTTTTTATCAACATACGGCGATTCATTCATATGTTGAATAATTTTTGTTCTGAGTTCGCCGAAGGATTTTTGGGAATAGCGTTTATTAAAAATCGCATACTCGGTATTTCGCAAGGAAACACAGCCGAAAAGATTCGAGCCGCTGACCAAAAGAAAAGAGTACTCGGAATCACGCACACCCTCGGCGCAACCGTAGGAAAATTTAAGACCATACGCATCCCCGCTGGTAAGGCACTCGTAAGAAAGCTCCATATCGTCCCCCCAGCTCGAAATATCATAACAATCTCTAACCGGTGGATACGACGCCATAAAAATATATTTGGAGTTCTCGGCGCCGACCACTTCGTAACATTCGATGCAGTTTTTTGAACCGAACACACAGCTGCCCGTTGAACGCACCGAAAAATCCCTGTATTCCGGCTTGGCGGGAAAATTCTTCCAATGCTCCTCGGCTCGTTTTTTAATCTCCTGATAGGTTTTGTAAGAACCGAGGTCCCATTGTTTGATTTCTTTGAAATAGTCCTCTTTTGAATACGGTTTATTGAAGATATGGTATTTTTTTCCCCGGAGATTTGCCGAGGCGAAACAATTTTGGCAATTGCTCGAGTCTCGCAGAAAAGCGCAATCCAAGGATTCGTATACCTGATTTCTCAAGCCAATGCAGCGGCTGTTCTTAAACGAATTCATGCAGTCATAGCAAAGTTCGCAGGCATTGGTTATGGAACAATCGAGAACATTGCGGCAGTGGAGTATTTCTATTCCGTAAGCGCAATCTTCGTTAAAACCGACATGAAACGTCAGATAGGAATTCTTTATGTCGCCGCCGTAATTATTGTAGGGAGAATTTTTAGCTGCCTGGAAATCGATAGCGAGCCCCAGTAACGGAACTTCATGCAGGAATGCATTCAGTTGTTCGAAAAATGGCCGGGAAAAATCGTAGTCGCGGCCATATGCGAACGGGTCCCATTTATCCGACCACCAACAAGACGGGCAGTACACCCGATATGGTGCCTCCGGAGAGTACATCGAAATCACTTCCTTTTTGCAAAGATCGCATTTCCGTTTGTAAAGATTGACGAGATTAAAAAACGCCAACCTTCTTTGAAATCGGCACTGCGGACAAAACGTCGGCGCCGGGACTTTTATTTTCTCATAGAAAGAGAAATCGTCCGGCTCAATTACAAATTCGTGTTTGCAGTTTTGGCAAGTCCTTTTTTCTGATTGACGCGTCATACTACTTCGACATTATAACACTGCTCGCAGTAGACGATTTCAGGACGCTCGGGAGCGTAGGATGTCTCGAATTCGTTGGGGCACTTTCCTTCGTGATGTGTATGTGTTTTATCGCACATACACGACCGATTCCAGAGTTTGATCGGATTCCGTCTTGCCATACGCTCACCGTGACGACAATTTGGGCACAGGTGGGGAATAGGAATATTAAGTTTTTTGTATAAATTGAGTTCGTTGGGCACAACCTTGAATGCTGTTATGCATTTATGGTTACAGCGACCGCCATGTACGCAGCCAATAATCTGGCCCGTAATATCTTCAGGTGTTTGTTCTATGGTATCGAGTAGATTTTCTGGTAAAATATCTATGGTGTAATTCTTTATATCGGGATCCAGCCATCGATATCCCTTCTCTTCCGCTTCTTTTTTAGTAAGAGGAAAAAGTTCTTGAGCTGCAGTCTCGTTATACGCAAATGGACTCACCCAATGCGGGAAAAATTCTCCCCACTCCCCTGTTTTTTTCATATGTTCAATTATGCGTTCACGTAAATCGGTGTATTCTTCTTTTGTATATTTTTTGTTCAAAATTGCGTAAGAACCTTTTTTTAGTCCAATACAGCCAAAACACCATTCTGCCGAAGGGCAATAGTGCGAGTAGCTCACTTCGTTTGACTTAAAACAAAAAACCGAATATTTATTACCGTATGCTTCATCGGCAACTACGCAGTCAATGCATAGCTCTGATTTGCCGGTCATAATGCAATCGTAACTATCTTTGGCCGAATCAGCGCCGAACATAAATTTTAGATTTTGGCCGTTAATTGCCATGAAGCAGTGTTTTGAATTTTTGCAATTGACGATAAAATCTCCTGTCGAATTGACTGATTTTAAAATGTACGCGTATTTGTGCGGGAACTTCACTGAAAATGTTTGGAACTCTTTTTTGAGTATTTCGATAGATTGGTAACTTCCGAGATTCAAGCCACGAACTTTCTCTTTATATTCTTCTTTTGTGTATTGTACGTTTTTAATGCAAAACTTTTTGTTCCGAAGCCCGATGCACATGACGCAATCGGAACAGCCTCGCAAGTCAAAACCAAGAAAGCAATCAGTGCAATCACTGCAGTAGGTGCAGAATGACGAACGGGCGATTTTGTAGCTTTGCATGCATTCATAAGCGAGTTCGCTTTCACGCATATGAGCAGAATCCATAATGTCTTTGTTATGCTCTATGTGATATGAGTAAAAGACGTTTTCTGCATGCCAACCTGCCACGTTCATATAACAATTTTTGCTGTAAAACCAGTCGTAGGTATATTCACAGTTTATACTTGAGATCCCTTCGTCATTCACAATGGAAAGTGCAGGAACAACATTTAGCAATTCCTTGAACTGCTCAAAAAATGGCCGAGAGAAGTCGAAATCGCGGCCGTAGCTTCCTGGATCCCAGTTGTCGCTCCACCAGCATTTTATGCAATAGACAGGAAATGGCGTATCGGCAGGATAGACAGCGATAATATCCCGCTTACATAGGTCGCATTTCCTCTTATAAAACGTCCGTTCATTTCTGAACAAAAGTCGTCGTTGCAAACGGCACTCCGGGCACCATGTCGGCGGAGGCACTTTTATTTTTTCGTAAAACGAAAAATCATCCGGTTCGATGACGAATTCTTTTTTACAGTTCTGACACTGCCTCGCTTGCCCTGAGCTTGTCGAATGGGTTTCTTCATTCATCAGCGTTTCTGTTTTTAATACACCTCGGCCTTATAGCATTGCTCGCAATAGATGATGTCCGGCCGGCTCGTCGGATAACTTGTTTCGAACTCGTTCGGGCAGTGGACGGCTTCATGAAAATGCCCTGCGGTATTCGCATAGAGATTTCTGTCATCGGCTGCGCCGGCGCACTGGCATTTTGCGGGACGCCATTTCGGCGGATTCACGAATTTGAAACGCTCGTTGAAACGGCAGTTGTGGCAGAATCGCGGCATGGGCAGTCCGATGCGCCGGTAAAACTGGAGTTCGAGCTGAATAATCCGGTACGCGCGGCCGCAGGAACCACATTTGATAACTTCTTTTATAATCGAATCGTCGACATCTTTGATATCATCGGGCAACGCGGAAGCATCAATCGTGGTTTCATACTCCCGGACATCCGGCTCGCGCCAGAGGAATCCTTTTGATTCCGCTTCTTCTTTTTGCAACGGGAAAAAATCTCTCGCGATGCTTTCGTTGTACGCAAACGGAGAAAATTCCGAAGGGAAGAATTCTCCATACTTATATATCCTTCCCATTTTGTCCGTATACGGCATCTCATTCATCTGCTGAATGATTTTCGCCCTGAGCTCTTCGAAATCCTCCTTGGAATATTGCTTGTTCAAAATGCAGTACTGTTTTTTCTGAACGCCGACGCAGCCGAAAAGATTTTCCGAGGAGCGACAGTACACCGAGTACTCCATGTCACGGCAGTTCGGCCAGCACTCCCAGCAAAACTTCACGTTATAACATTCTTCTCCGCAGGTGACCGCCTCGTACATCCGGGAAACCGCCTGGCCCCATACCGTGTAGTCGTATACATCCGTCGTCGGCGGGTCGATGAATTGGGAATACGCCGCGTTTTCCGCTTCATGAATCGAATAACCGTATTTCACGTTTTTTGTCCGTTCAATGTGCTCGCCGGTCGAATTTACCGTGTTGATGGCAAGCGTGAATCGCACCGGAAATTTTTTCCAAAGCTCATGCGTCTTTGTTTTCAATTCCATGATTGTTTTGTAAGAGCCGAGATTGAATTGCTCAAGCTCTTTTTTATAGTCCTCCTTGCTGTACGGCTTATTGAAAATATAATACGACTTGCCGCGAAGGTTTGTGCATCCGAAACAATTCTGGCACCCGACCATGTCCCGTGAGAACCATATGTCGACGCAGTCCTCGCAGTTAACCGAAAAAAATATCCGGTAGACCTCATCAACCATATACGAGTCATAGACGAGTTCGCTGTGCCTTGACTCGTACAGGTCGAATCCGTCCTGCACCGTGTTGCCCCTCACGATATACGCGGAGCTTTCGAGGTCGTCCGAATCGAAACAGAGGTATGAATTTTTTGCGCCGCCAACATTGTTGCAGTAATCGGAGTTTGTGACCCGCATAATGTTTTTCGCGGGCCACGGCACCGAGTACATAAGTTCGCGGAACTGTTCTAAAAACGGGCGCGACGGGTCAAACTCTTGGCCGTATTCCATCGGGTCCCAGCTGTCGGACCACCAGTAGTCGTGCTCGTAGGTTTTTACCGGAGACGCCGGCGGATAATTCGAGAACGTTTCCTTTCCGGACAACTCTTCTTTCCTCCGGTAGAAGAACCGATCGTTCCTGAACGTGAATCTTCGTATCATCCGGCACTCCGGGCACCACGTCGGCGGCGGAACGTTCATCTTTTCGTAGAACGCAAAGTCGTTCGTGTCAATAACGAAATCAGTTTGACAATTCTGACATTTTTTTGTTTCTTGATTCATGTTCTATGTTTTTCCAAAGCAACTATTCCCGGCAGTTTTTCTCCGGCAAGAAATCTCAACATCGCCCCTCCGCCGGTCGAGATGAAGCTGAATTTTTGAACCAGTCGGTGTTTTTTCAGGAATGTCACGGTTTCGCCGCCGCCGGCGATTGAAAACGCATTTTTATTTTTTGCGATTCCTCGCGCGACAGCGAGCGTGCCGTGAGAAAATTTTTCTTTTTCAACCATTCCCATAGGCCCGCTCCAAATAACGGTTTTCGCGCGCCTGATTTTGTCCAAAAACGAATCTGCTGTCTTTCTGCCGATATCAAAGATAGCTCTTTTTTCCGTCAGCCAGTCAACCGGCAAAATCAAATTTTTGTAACCAAGAACGCTTCGAAGTTTTTTCAAGTCGCTCGCATCGCCGTTCATAAGCGATTTTTCAGTCTTAATCCCTTTCAAAAATAAAAGAGTGTTCGCCGCTGCACCGCCCAAAATAAACCAATCGGCTTTATTTCTGAAAAATTCTAGGACGCCGAGCTTATCGTGCGCTTTGGCGCCGCCGAGAACAACCACAAACGGCTTTTTTTGTTTTTCCATACTACGGGACAAAAATTTTATTTCCTTTTCAAGTTCCAAGCCCGCATAACTCGGCAAGAACTCGGTTATGGCAACCAACGAAGCGTCTTTCCGATGAGAAACGGCAAACGCGTCATTTACGTAAAAATCGCCGAGCGCCGCGAGTTTTTTTGCAAGAATCCTGTCATTTTCCTGTTCGCCTTTCAAAAACCGCAAATTTTCAAGGACAAAAACGGACTTTCGAGGAGAGCTTGCAATCCTTTTTTTAATGGCCGGGAAATCGAAATCGGCCAGAAAATTAATTTTCCTTCTGAGCAATTTTCGAAGATTTGCCGCGTCCTTGCTTAGTCGTAATTTATTATCAAAGCCCTTGGGCCGGCCGCGATGGCTTAAAATGACAAGTTTTTCGCAGCGTTTCAATAAAAATCGTATCGTGGGAATCGCTGCTTCCATCCGCCACTCGTCTTTGGTGTTGAAATCCAAACGAAGAAGAGCGGTGCCTTCCAAACTTTTGCGATTGGCTTTTGAAAGATATTTTATCATTGCCCCGTATATTGTTTTCATTATACCCGAATAGTTTTATAATAGAAGCCATAATGGGGAAAAAGAAAATCGTCATTCTGGGTGCCGGATTCGGCGGACTGCGCGCCGCGATTCGAATTTCCAAAAAACTTGAGAAGCTGGGGCTTCTTAAAAAGTACGAGATAATTCTGATTGACCGGAACGACCATCATACGTATACCCCCCTTCTTTACGAAGCGGCAACTACTTCCAAAGAAACCGCCGACCTCTGCAAGCTCCATAGCGTCGTTGCCTACAAATTTGCCGAGCTGACCGGATATCTGCCCATTACGTTTATCCAGTCCGAAATCAAAGCAATTGATGTTATACATGGCAAAATAAAACTCGCGAACGGCAAAGATATTGCGTGCGACTACGCGATACTCGCGCTCGGCTCCGAAACGAACTATTTCAACATCAAAGGACTCAAAGAAAATTCTTTGCCGTTGAGAACGCTCCTTGATGCGATAAAAATCAGAGATACTATTCTGAATTCAATCGAAGACGGTAAGAATGAGCTAACGGTTATCGTCGGGGGCGGCGGCTCAACCGGCGTAGAGTTCGCCGGCGAACTCAGAATGTGGTGCGGCGAACTTGAAGAAAAATATCCACAAAAATGCCGGCTTAACATTACGATTATCGAGGCGGCACAAACTATCCTGCCCGGCTTCTCCCCTAAAATCGTAAGCATTGTGAAAAAACGGCTTGACGTTCTCGGCATACGCTGCAAAGAACAAGAAACAATACAGGCAGTTGAAAAAAAGAAAGTATTGTTGAAAAGCGGAAAGGAAATAAAATTTGACCTATTTATCTGGGCGGGCGGAACTAAAGCGCCGGCAATTCTTGCAAATGTTCCCATGAAGACCGAAGCGCGAGGCAGAGTCGAAACGCTCAAAAAAATGGAATGCAGTATGAAAACTCCTAATTTGAAGGCGTATCCGATGTTCTATGCCATCGGCGACAATACTTGCGTGTACGACCCGAAAACCGGAAATCCTGTTCCGGGAGTGGCGCGGGCCGCGATAGACGAGGCCGATGTTGCCGCGCACAACCTGATTGAAGAAATAAAAGCCGTAGAAATCAAAAATTACAAGCTACACGTTAAAACCTACACACCGAAAGAATACCCCTATGTTATTCCGGTGGGCGGGAAGTTCGCGGTTGCAAAAATCGGGCCCGTAGTCATTTCCGGATTTTTCGGATGGGTCTTTAAGGGGCTAATTGAACTTAATTACCTCACCTCGATTATGCCGATTTTCAAAGCCGTCAAAATTTGGCTGAAAGGATTGAAAATATTTATTCAGAATGACCGGCTAGGATAGTTATATCTATAATTCTATCTCCTAATCTTCTCCATTGAGTATTTCAAATCGCTTCCTACTTTTTTTCCGGGATTGAAAATATTGAGCGGGTCGAAAATATTTTTTACTTCTTCGAACAATTTGCAGATTTTTTCGCCGTACATCATTTCAAGATATGGACTTCGAATCAGGCCGTCGTTATGTTCAGCCGTAATCGAGCCCTTATACCGCAAAACCAATTCGTAAATCTCTTTCATTGATTCCTCGATTATTTGGGGCATTTCAGGGTCTTTTAGATTGACCAGCGGAATAATGTGGAAATTGCCGTTACCCGGATGGCCGGCAATCGTGTATATCAACTTGTCTTTGTGCTTATCCAAAATTTCATTTACTTTGGGCAGGACCTCGGCCATGTATTCCGGTTTTACGATGATATCATCTACGAACGGCGCCGCATAAAGCCCTTTCACACGGCTGTGAAGAAGCGCGAAGCTTTGGCGACGGATGGTCCAGTATTTTTCTTCCTCTTCTTTATTTTTTATAACTCTCAACTGGACTGGAAATCTGGAACTTGCTTCAGAAACCGAATTTATTTTTTTCTCTAATTCGCTTTCATCATCCGAACTCAACTCTACTAAAAGCACCATTTTGGGAACTCCGCCCCTGAGAACCATCCAAAATTCGGGCAAAAACTTCCATGCTAGCTTGATGATATTTCCCTTCATCAGTTTGAGAAGTGATGGAAAAAACTTGAGCGCCAAACCGAGGGTTTTATCGTCATATGACTCGATGCTTTCCGGTTTAAGCGGAAGTATCGCCTTCACCAGTTCCGGCACCGGCTCCAGCGTTTTCGCAAAAATAACAATCAACTTCGAGAACTTTTTCTTTTTGACAAGCCGGAGTTTTGCTTCCGTTACGAGACCCAGCGTTCCCTGCGACCCGACAATCAACTTCACCGGATTGAATGTTTTTTTATCCCAGACGTTCCAAAGCGCGTAGCCGGCGGAATTTTTCGACACATCGGGCTTCGCGTTTTTAATTTCATCATAATTTTTTTCGATCAGTTCGTAGAGCCGGCGGTACAATTCTCCTTCGAAATTTTTCTCGTTGATTTTTTCCTGAAGCTCATTCACCAAAAGAGGTTTAAATTCATGTTCTTCTCCGTCGCTTAAAACGATCTTCAGCGACTCGACATAATCCTCTGTTTTCCCGTATTCAAGTGTCTTTTCCCCGCCCGAATTATTATTGACCATGCCGCCGAGCGCGCATAAATCTTTTGATGCCGGATACGGCGGGTACATTAAACCTCGCGCATCAAGTTCTTTTTCCAAATCGCGGAAATAAACTCCGGGTTCCACCACCGCATAATCGTTCCCTATTTCTTTTATTTGGTTAAGATATTTCGCCTGCCCCGCCCCACTTTCATTTTGAAAGTGGGGCGGGGTGAACGAAACAATAATCGAATCATTAAGCGGCCCGCCGGACATATCGGTGCCAGCAGACCGGCCCGTTAAGGAAACACGCTCTCCCTTCTTCTTTTTCTCAATAACCCACTTAACTAATTGCCTAATATCTTCCGTACTTTTCGGAAAAACAACCGCCTGTGGCATCACCCTAAAAATGGAGGCATCAGTGCTGTAAGCATCTAACACGGTTTTCTCTACAGAAACATCGCCTTGTATTATTTTTTTGAGTTCATCAGAAAGCCCCTCCATATTATTCTCTCAGCCGTTTGTAAATCGCCTCTTCGACTTCCTGCCGGTCCGTGCCGTATTTCTCGCGGGAACGTTCTTTCAGCCGATCAACCAGTTCGCGATTGCCTTTTTCCATTGGTATGGTTTGGATATTGAACGGCTTCGTTGTTTCGCCGTTCACGAGAATCTTCACGTACGCGTTGAAATTATCGATATTTATCAAATCGCTTTTATCGAATATTGGCTGGAATTGCTTTTCGAGAAATTCGGCGTCTTGGATGCCGACCCGGAGCACAATCTGCGAGCCGACGTTGCCGAACACCGCGTCGCGGATTTTTTCGGTCAGCTGGGCGATAAACTGATGCGCCATGGTGAGATTGAGCCGGTACTTTCTTGCCTCGGAAAGAATCGTTGAAATCGAATCAGTGGTGAAATTCTGAAATTCATCGATGTACAGGTTGAAATCGCGCCGCTTCTCGACATCCGGAATGTCAACGCGCGAAAGCGCTGCCATCAGAATCTTGCCGGTGAACACCATGCCGAGCAGACCCGCGTTGATGTCGCCGATTCTGCCTTTAGAGAGATTAATCAAAAGAATTTTCCCTTGGTCCATAATTTCTCTGAAGTTGAACGCGGATTTCGGCTGGCCAATGATAGGCCGCATATAATCGTTCGAAATGAAATTGTTGAATTTCGAAGTGATGTAGGGAGTCATATTCGCGAGCGACGCCTCGCCGCCGGCTTTGATTGCTTCCTTTTCCCAAAAATCAATCACCACGGGATTTTTAATTCGCTCAAGTTTTCTTCTGCGATAGTCGGTGTCGGTAAAAACCCGCGGAACTTCGATAAAAGTGGCCGGCTCATTCGGCATATCTTCCATCAAAAGAAGAAGAGCGTTTCTCATATACTGCTCGAACATCGGGCCCATGGTCTCTGCCGTAAAGAGTTTGTTGAAAATCCCCTGGATCTCGTTCACGATGAACGTTTTTTCTTCGGGCTTATTGAAATTGTATTCAAGCATATTCAAGCCGAGCGGTTTGAATACGTCCGAAGGGTCGAAATAAATCACGTCATCGAGCCGGCTTTGCGGAATATAGCTGAGCGCGTTTTCCGCGAGATCGCCGTGCGGGTCGATGATGGCGACGCCCTTGCCGTTCCGGATGTCATCAATAATCATGTTGCCGAGAAGCGTTGACTTGCCGGTGCCGGTCTGGCCGATGACATAGATGTGCCGGCGCCTGTCTTCTTCGGTAATATAGACCGGCTTCTGCTGCCCGCGAAACGCGCTCTTGCCGATGAGAACGCCGCTTGACGACAGGTTCGACGGCGGCGCGGATTCTTTTGATTTCAGCCATTTCAGGCGCGGCGTGTCGGTTGAAGAAATCGGCAGGTGATAAAAACTTGCTATCTCTTCCGTGTTTAAAATCATTTTCTGGCTGTTATTGAAATTCCGGAAACTTAATTCATATGATAACTTGCCGGCATTTTTCGGCTTCACTATTTTGAAATCGTTTCGCATCGGGCTTCCGAATTGGTTGAATCCGGCGATTAAACCCTCAAGAATGTCGTTCGCCTGAAACTGCGTCGCGGCAGATGCCATCAGCCGCACGTTGACCTCGAAAAGCGGTTTTGAAATTTTCGCAGTCAGCGCTTTGACCGCCTCTTCGTCAATGACTTTATCTTCCCTCTTTTTTTCTTTTTCTTCCGGAGTCGGCGTTTTCAGGGCTTCGCCGACAATCGACAATTTGGAAAAAATATCTTTGCCCAAAACTTTCCTGAGCGATTCGCCTCTTTTCAGCCGTTTGATATAATTTTGAACTTCACTTTTTGATTTTGACGGCCGCGCGACAATCTGAAGCGCGGCGCCTTCGCCGATTTCATTTATTTTCGAAAACGCGCCGGCGATTGCCGAGAACGTATCGGCGCCGATTTCCTGATAGGTCCTGATGGGCAAAGCGTAGTTTTCCGCCTGCAAGAGATACGCGCCAGCCGCCGCGCCCTGAATGTTAAAAATATTATAATCATCACTGGCGGGTTCGACCGATGCGCTCGCCCACAATCCCTGAATTTGCTTAATCGCAACCTCGCTCAACAGCCGGGGCACCGCAAGATAAAAATGGATTTCCTCGCCGATGTGCGGAACCGCAAGTTCAAGCACGAACGGTTTTTTAAGCGACGCCAAACCGCTCAATAATTGTTCGGTAAGATTTATTTCCTGCTTGAAGTCCTTTTGCTGAGAACCGGCCGCCGGTGTTTCTTTCGGAATTTTTATGAGAAACAGCGAAATCCCAAGCGAATCCCCCAGCCGCCTCTTTCTCAAAAATCTGAACAAAAAATAACCGCCGATTCCCAATCCCAGACCCGCGAGAACTCCTGATGCAAGATAAAGATAGCTAGCCATCCGTCTTTATTCTATAACATTTTTTCAAACGATGCTCTGCCAGTCACAGTCCGCCGGAATAGTTGTTTAAACCACTTCGCTGTTATAGCACTGCTCGCAATACACGATTTCTGGCCGATCTGGAGCGTAAGATGTCTCGAATTCGTTTGAACAGTTATTATCACTATGAAGATGAGCTCCGGTATTTGTGTAAATTCCATTTCCGGATTGTTTCCCTGCACATTGGCAAATTCGATGATAAAGTCGAGGCGGATTCACGCGGCTCAAACGTTCCCGATAGCGGCAATTGGGACACTTGTGTGGAATCGGAAGGCCAAAACGCCGAAGCAGTGGAAGTTCTGCCTGCACAATGCGGAACGGTTTTGTACAAACATCACACTCTATAATTTCCTGGAGAATTGATTCTGTTACTTCGTCAATATTGTCCGGAAGATTTCTTGCCACAATCGTCGGCTTATGCGGATTTGGCTGGGGGTTATACCATGACAATCCTCTCTTTTTTGCATCTTCGCGATTGAGAGGAAAGAACTCGGCCGCGTAACTTTCATTGTAGCCGAACAAACTAAGTTCCGGCGGAAAAAATTCTCCATATGAGTATGTCCGGCCATTCGCATCTTGAAAGGGCTTTTCATTCATATCTTTAATGATTCTTTCCCGCAATTTTTCATATTCTTCTTCGGTATACTGCTTATTTAATATGCAATATTTCTTACTCCTGATATTCGCGCAGCCAAACATATACGATGATGAAATAACAAACATCGAGTATTCCACATTGCGCACATTCGGCCAAACGCTAAATGAAAATTTAATCGTATCCGCGCTTTCTCCAACTATGATACATTCGTAAATGCGTTGCGCATTGTTCCCCCAAATACTGTAATCGTATGCGTCTCTTATGGGAGGCATAGTAAGAATTTGGCAGTAGCGGCAGTTTTCTGCTCCTTCGTTTACGATATACATATCTTTCGAGTTTTTCGATTGATACACATAGTCGCCGGTAACATTGAGATTCCGCAATCCATGAAAAAATTTATGGGGAAATTTTTTCCAGAATGATATTGCTTGTTGTTTCAGATTTTCCACCTCGCGGTACGAGCTCGTTTTAAATTCCTGGAGTTTTTTCTGGTATTCTTCTTTTGTATAGGGCTCATTGAAAATATGGTATTTTTTGTTTCGCAATCCTATACAGCCAAAACAATACGAACAGCCGTTGCAATCTTTCGAGAAATACAATTCCGTGGAACTTTCGCAATCTTCGGAGAAAAATACTTTATAGCACTTTTCGCAGTTGATGACTCCGTAACATAATTCGGACTCATCGAGCATGGTTCCATCCATCGAGTCCTTGTTCTGAAGTAAAATTTCTGAGTACAAAACGTTTTCACACTCATCAGCTGTATAAATAAGATAACAATTTTTCGCGGTCGCGCCATGATTCATATACTCTGAATTTAGTAATGTCGGATATTCCACCGCAAGAGCCATTTGAGGAGTTTTTTCGTTCAATTCCTTAAATTGTTCGAAAAAGGATTTGGAAGGATCGTATTCGCGGCCATAATCTCTCGCGTCCCATTTATCGCTCCACCAACAAGGATTGCAGTATACAATCAGATTTTTGTCTGGAGAATACATTGTAACGATGCTTTTCTTGCACATATCGCAATCGCGCTTGTAGAGAGCGCGCTCATTCATAAAGAGCAAACGTCGCTGGAACCGACACTGTGAACACCATGTCGGCGGCGGGACTTTTATCTTCTCGTAAAAATCAAAATCAGCCGGTTCGATAACGAACTGGTTCTTACAGTTTTGGCAGATTTTATTTTGGATTTCCATAGAATTATTATAACGTAACCAAGATCTCGACAAATCTTTCAACTATTAACACTTTTGAACGATCGTTTAAAAGTGTTAACAAATTTAAATTTGAAAAAATCCTTAAAACTCCCTCAAAAATTTCGCTAAAAGACCGATAGACGCGCCTGCGGCTCCTTTGGCGAGAAATTCTCCTTCAACTGCCGTCATTCGCGGAGCGATGTCAATATGCACCCACGGGATTTCCTTATTTCCTTTATCCCTTTTCGCATGTCGCATGTCGCTTTTAATAAACTGCCAAAGAAATACTGCTCCGGTAATCGCGCCGCCGTACCGGGTCTTTCCGATATTCGCGAAATCGCCGAACGTTCCTTTTATTTCTTCCTCGAATTCTTCCCAAAGCGGCAAGGGCCAGACATAATCCCCTGTTTTTTCTCCGGTTTCGCGGAGTGCTTTTTCGAGTTTCACATCAGTGGTGAATATCGCCGAAGCCCGCTGTCCCAAAGCCGACATTGCGGAGCCGGTCAGCGTCGCAATATCAATAACCAGCCGCGGCTTATATTTTTTTGAATACTCAAGCGCGTCCGCGAGAATTACCCGCCCCTCGGCGTCGGTGTTTAAAACCTCTATTGTTTTGCCGTTCATTGTCCGGAGCACGTCGCCCGGATGATAACTCGAGCCGGACGGCATATTTTCAACCGCCGGAATCAGGCCCACGATATTCTTTTTCACTTTGAGACGAGCGAGCGCGGCAATCGTATGAATCACGGCAGCGCCGCCGGACATATCCATATGCATTTCATAAATTGATTGGTCCGGTTTGAGATTGAGTCCGCCGGTGTCGAACGTAACACCTTTACCAACAAGCACAATCGGTTTATCACTTTTCTTTCCTTTCATATATTCCATCACGATGAACCGCGGTCTCTCAGCAGAACCTTTCGAAACACCAAGCACGCCACCCATTCCTAATTTTCTGATTTGATCTTCTTTGAGAATTCTGACTTGGAAGCCGCAAGTTTTGCCCGCCTTCGCTGCAGCTTCGGCGAGGCGAGCCGGAGTCATATCGCCGCCCGGAGTATTCGAAAGCATCCGTGCTTTATTTATTTCCTCGCCGATGATTTTTCCCCGCCGTAAAGATTCTTTTATTTTTTCTGCGTCAGTCTGCGTTAAGTCCGCGTAAATCAGCGCTTGTTGGACAACATTCCATCCTTCTTTCGGCGGGGTTTTATATTTCGTGAATTCAAAATTAGCCAGTTCGAACTGGGACGCCATTAACTCGGCAAGTGCTTCTTCGTCGCTTTTCTTTTCCTGCCTGCCGGCAGGCGGGGCCGGAACAAAATCGCTGAAATTAACCGTGATTTCTTTTACTTTTTCTTTTTTCGCGAGCGCGATTACGCGGCGCATCGCAATGACGGAATTCCGGAACGTAAGAATTCTCTTGGTTTTTATCCCGACAAGGAGGACTTGATTGCCGGAAGGAAGAAAAACAGAATATGAAAACTCTCCTTCCCCTTTGCTTTTTTTGACAAAAAGAGTTATATATTCTTTATCGGCTTTATCGAGTTGCCTGAAAAACTCGTGGTCGCTGATGTTCACGGCAGTCCCAAGCAAAAATACCGGCGTTGTTATATTCTCTCTTTTTTGGATGACTTTTACGTTCATGGGTAAATTGTATAATAATCTTAAAAAAAATCAATGAATCCCGTTGGAGACAATCATTCTATGATTTACAAAAGACACTTTTGTTTTATGTTCAAAAAGGTCGGTGCCACTCAAACCGCTAACTTACGGTCGTCTAAGGACGACCTGTCTCTAACGGGATGAATAGCATATTAAAAGGTATTTTCGATTTCGTTATCTGGATTTTCGTTCCGGTTGTTTTGCTTCTGGTGATTTGGTTCCTGGGTTCTTTGCATAAAAAAATAACCATCAAGCGGCATAAAGCATCCGTCCGATCCGGCTTTTGGGCGGGCATGATGCTTTTTATCATAGTTTTTATTTACCAAATAAGCATCTTTTTGAAAACAGGGTTTCCCGATAATAATATTTTTCAGGGCTTCAGAATCTGGCTCACGTTTGCAAGCGCGCTCGCGGCTTTCGTTTTATTCTTGAGGGGAAGAGAAATTGTCTCATCGACTGCCAGCGGATGGCTGGTAATTCTTTTTACGTTCGTAAATTCTTTCGCGCTCTTCCACTATTTCTTCGTGAGAACGTATAACGATGTACTCTTATCCGTTATTTTGGGAGCCGCGTTCGGATTTTTCGCACACCTCGCCGCTTCCCCCTCTTCAATACACGAGTTTTTGAATTCAAAGAGCTAACCGATTTTAAACTTGTAGGGCTTTATATCAACGGTTCCGATTCGCTTGCGCTTTGAGAAGTGGTTCGACTTTGCTCACCATCCTGAGCGATAGTCGAATGGAGCGTGTTAATTTCTTTTTCTTTTGTTTTTCCTCCTTCAATGATCGATTTCTCCTGGGCTGTCCGGATGATAGTCGCTTCTTCCTCGAGGATTAATTGCTTCGCCGCGTCCGCGGTAATTGTGTAGTTTTTTCGCGATTGTTCCATGATTTCTTTCCGGTATGACGGATGTGCCGGCGGCATGACTTTCAAGGTCTCGGCCGAAAACGGATCGTATGCTTCGCCGTCAATCGTCATTTTGATATAAAACTCCTGCGTCGCGAGATTAATCATATCTTTGACGTCGAATACGGGCGCCATTTCCGGCTTTAACTTTACGGCATCTTCACCGCCGACGCGAAAAATGATAATACTGCCGATATTGCCTAAAACCGCCGCTTGAACTCTCGGAGGGAGTTGTCCCATATATTGATGGGCCACGGTAAGACAAAGCGCATACTTTCTTGCTTCGGAAAGAATATTTTCGAACGTATCTGTCACGAGGTTGTGAAACTCATCCACGTATAAGTAGAAGTCGCGGCGATCTTCTTCAGGAAGCGAAGCGCGTGCCATTCCCGCTTGCTTTATTTTCGTGATGAACATTGACCCCAGAAAACTGGAGTTCTCTTCTCCCAGACGGCCTTTTGAAAGATTAATGAAAATGATTTTCTTCTCGTTCATCAATTTCTCGAGATCAATTTTATTTTCTTTCTGGCCGAAAATGTTTCGCAGGAGCGGATCGGAAAGGAATTGGCCGAGTTTGTTGACAAGCGGGATAATCGCATCGGTATCGAATTTTTCCGACCAGTCCGCGAATTCAATTGCCCAGAATCTCCGCACCATGTCGTCCTCGATATACTCAACCACTTTCTGCCGGTAATTCCGGTCGGTAAGCATGGAAATCATCCCCCGCATGGTGGCGTGGGGATAATCAAGAAGCGCCAACACGCTGAACCGGAATACATGCTCCAGCCGCGGAGTCCAGTTCGCGCCGAATTGTTTTTTCATCACCTCAATCAATCCTTGCGCAAGCTGATGCTTAAACATAGGATCCACGTTCGCAAGAGGATTGAACGATGTTGGATAGTTCACGTCGGTGGGATCGATAATAACCACATCATCGATCCTTTGTTCCGGAATAAAATCCATAACCGCGTCAATTACGTCTCCGTGCGGGTCCATAAGGCACACCCCGTGCCCGTACGCGATATCCTGCCGTATCAAAAGCTCCAACAGTTTTGATTTACCGACTCCGCTTTTGCCAACGATGTAGAGGTGACGGCGCCTGTCAATTCGTTTGATGCCGAAAATGAATTTTTTCTCTTCGAGAGCCGCCACGTAATTCGTTCTTCCGATGAATGAAGCTTCAGCGGCATTGACCCGGCCGTACACCGGCAACTCCGGCGGAGGAGGCGCATATTTTATAATTTGTAATCTTCCTGCTCTGGGCATAGTAATGAAATTTTCAATTCTCAATTTACATTGAATTTACAATGTTCCAATTTACAATTGTTATTATTTGAAAATTGTTTCATTGAAAATTTATTGAAAATTGTTACTTGAAAATTGAAAATTTTATATTATATCGCTCCTGCTTCTTTCAAAAACGCTTCATAGTCCTTCAATGTTTTCGTTCCTTCCTCGGCGGAGATTTTGAAATCCGGTTCATGGACCAGTTGATTTCGGACGCGATGAGCCCTCCACAATCGTTCGAGCGAAGCAAAGTCGTCTTTCGGCAGCTGTTCCATGCGGTCAGCCACATGCTTCCCTTCAATCCCCATGCGCCGCAAAATGTCATCCGCAAAATTGTCAGCGTCAACAATCGCGATTCTCAACGATTCCAAAGAACTGCTCTCCGCTTTTTTCAATATTTCTTCCCAGCGTTCTTTGAGCGCAACGCTATCGAGGGTGAAAATTCTCTCTTGGGGCGCGTTCGCCTGCATCAGTTTCGGGCGAAATCCCCATCCCTTGATGAGTGAAAGAATAAGAGTGCCGAAAAGGAGAACATCAAAGACAATGAACACTGTCCGAAAAAAGTTGTAGAGGAACGAAAGCAAGTCCATTAAATAGTTAGAATACATTCTCGTTATGTACGAATACGATACCTATTTGAATCGTTCTATTTCTTCTTCTTCGGCGAACACCGCAGTTCCGGCGGGCGGGCCCGCTTTCCGGCTTTCCACTCTTCGCATATGCGGCGCGGTCAGCACGAGATACGTCGGCGGATGAAACAGCGTCGCAATGCACTCGGTGCTCGTCATAAACGTGTGCGTCGGGAAATTCCAGCTGAAAAAGTACGATGTCAGAAATCTTCCCACCATTGTCAGGTCAATGGGAAACTCTCTTTTTCGATAGTTGTAAAGAACCCGCTCTTTCCGGTACTCGTTCCGCCACTTCGGGAAAACATACGGCCACTGAAACAGTTTGGTGCGGGTCATAGTCAGAGAGTTCCAAACGATAGAATTGAGGTCAAGCGCCGTGAACTGCTTGAACGCTCCCGCCATACCTCGGCGCGGATACGTGTCGCCATAAAGCGTCTTCGGAGAAAGATAGATAAACCGAATCATGGTTTCGAATCCGGGTTTCGAGAGATTATTCTCGACCGCTTCGAGTACCTCGGTTTCGCGCGGGGTCCGCATAAACGAACGGAAGAACATACCGCCGCCGTCGTTCTTCATATCCGCGGGCATGACTTCAAAGTGGGGCAAAGGCCCGCCCGGAAAGGCGGTCGCGGTGGTGGGCTTGGGCGAACTCTTCTCTTCCTCCTGCCTCATCCGCAGCTTTTCGATAAGACCGTCCCACTTATCCCCCCAGTTATCCTTCGCGGGCGCGATGAGTATCTGGATGGCGGCGATTTCCTCTTTTCTCACTTTCCCGAGGACTTCAATGAACGTGGACATGGTATCGTACTCCTTTTCTTCCGGCGCCGGCGATTCAAAATCTAGATACGTCTTAATAGGATACGCGTCTTCCTTGTCGAGCTCCATTTCCGTACCCCAGAGATTGTACCCTTGGGCATACATTTCTTTTATGTTCGCCGGAAATTTTTGAGTATAGTCCTCGACTTCCTCGATTTCGATATCGGGATAATAGGAAAGAAACGCCGCTTCCGTGAGCGCTCTTTGATTTTTGAACGTTCTCACGTAAAAATGGACCTCTCCGCCGAAACTCGCCATCTCGAGCGCGTACCAGCGCGTCACCTCTCCTTCCCACCATATTTCGGAAAGATCATATGCCGTATTTCTCATGCCGTAAATCGCGGTCAGCACCTGTTCCATGGCGCGCGGATTTTTCTTGATTTCTCGGGGAATTCTCAATTCGAGCAATACCTGCGAATTCGTGTAATCCTTCTTAAAAATTTCACGCCTCCAGAAGAGCCATGCCGAGACGGTAATCGGAAGCAATACGATAAACGCCCACAGCCACCAGCTAAGCGCCAGAAAATTCAGAATGAAAGGAAAAACAGGGTTGAGAAAGTAAAAGGGCATATTTTTAAAATAATACCACACCTGCCCTTACCCGATAAGAGAGACAAAAGCTACTACCGGCGGACTTGGTATGTCCCGTCGGGACGCCGCAAAAAGAAGCTCTTATTTTGAAGATTTACGAGTACCGTGTTCGGCTTGAAAAAGCGTTCTTTTTGAACGGCGGTGATTATTTGTTTCGTCCGCATCGGTCCGGTTTCGTTTAAAATCCTTTTGATGACTTCGCGCGCGGTCCCCGGCTTGTAGCCGTATTCGGACAAACCGTACATCCCCCGGCCGACCAGCACAAAGCGCGGATCTTTGATTAATTCATTGTGGACCGTCGGACCAAGCACTTTCTTGCCGCTACCTTTCTGATTGATGGTACTCGCGATGGCGGTAAAATGAAGGGGCTTTTTTTCTTTTTTCAGCACAAGATAAATATAATCGCGGACCGTCATGGGCTTTATTTCCGGCCATTCTGCCAAACCGATATCGCCGTACGAATTACTGTGGAGTTTTTTCGAAATTCTGGAATAATTTTCCGCTTGAGCCGGATTGAGACGGCGCTTTTTGCTGAACGAACGGAAATGTTCGTGGTAATTCGAAGACGAAAGAATCTCATTCTTCTTCGGCCTCAAAAAATTCAACAGCTCATCAATGAACTTTTTCGCTTCTTCCAGAACTTTTTCATCAAGATAGTAGAACGACCAAAATTCTCTGTCTTCGGGATATACAAAAAATACCGAGGATGCTTCGCGAAGAAGGTTGACGTGATTCTCGCTCAAATCCTCGATGAACGAACGGTGATGCTTCAAAAAGTCCTCTTTCTTGGAAAGGCCGCCAGCTTGTTTGAGATATTTCTTGCTTCGTTCGGTGAATTCGGCGACGCTCGGATGAGAAGAAAGCTTTTCTTTCAAAACCTGGAGCGCGCCTACCTGAATCTGGCGAACTCGCTCGCGCGTAATGCCGTATTTTTTCCCGATCGCCGCCAGCGTCTGGGGCTCTTCATACGCATTAAGGCCGAAACGGCCCGCCACGACATCGCGCTGCCGGTCATCGAGATGAGCCAAAAACGAATTGAATGTTTTATCGATTGACGCCATACCAGGTAGTAGAAATTCGACTAATCAGGTAGTGAAAACTCGACTATGTTTTGCGGTATCATCATTTTTGTATGAATATTGTATTGGTTAAGCATAACAATTGTACCTTTTCGCTTGCTCCGACTATAGTCGAAGAAGTCGAGTTTCTACTACCTGACTAAGTTATTATTGATTCGACTTTAATTATGTCTAAACTTTGTTTTTCTTAAATACCAGATAGTGTTTCCGCCTTAAGACTTTCTCCGACTGCGGTCGGAGCAGTCGAATTTTCACTACCTGGCATATTGATTATTCACTCCATTATAAACCAGTCCTATTTAATAGTCAAGCATCTTGTCAATCCCCGGTAATCCACAGGAAAATATGCTCAAATCAGGCCTTTCTCCTCAATACCAAAAGCGGGCTTGCGACGAAGATTGAGGAATAAATGCCGGTTGTCACTCCGACGAGAAGCGTCAGAACAAAATAATGAAGGCCCGCGGGCCCCACAAAATAGATTGCGAGAAGCACCAGAATTAATGTCAAAGAAGTATTGACGGAGCGAGCCATGGTTTGATTCACGCTTTGATTAATTAAAATTCCAAAATCGGTTTTGCCACGGTCGAGAAAAAGATTCTCGCGAATGCGGTCGAACACCACAATTGTATCGTGCACCGAAAAACCCATAATCACCAAAAGCGCAACGATGAAGTTGCCGTCGATTTCAATTTTTCCGTAATGGCCGAGCAACGCAAGCAGTCCCGCCGGAATGGCGACATCGTGAAAAAGGGTGAGCAGCGTAATCGTGCCGTACTTCCATGAACTCACCGGACGGTACACTTTTCTGAACGCGAAAGCTATGTAAAGCGAGATGCCTACCAAGACGAGCGCGAGCGCGATGAGCGCGTTGTTCCGGAGTTCGCGGCCGACCGAGGGACCGATTGATTGAAAGCCCATCTCTTGAAAAGAGTGAAATTTATCGCTCAATTGTTTCAAATATGTTTGATGATTTTCCTCGCCCACTATTGGCAATCGCGCGAGAAAACTGCTGTTCGTCGGGTCGTAAGCGATATGAATCTCGGATATTCCCAAGTCGGTTTTAAAAACATTCTCAAGGTCGTTTAAGGAGGGCTTCTGCTGGGAAATCGTAAACTGCCAAAGCGTGCCGCCGCTGAAATCAATCCCCTGCCGAAAACCGAATATGATCACCGAAAGCACTGCCGCTCCGACAAGAATCGCCGAGATAGTCAAGAAAATATTTTTATGTCCGATGATGTTTAACATGGTTATTCCGCCGACTGGCGGATGGGATTTTTAACAAAAACTTTCAAAAACAACCTCGTGGTCGTAATGGCGCTGAACATGCTCACCACGACGCCGATAAGAAGCGTCAAGGCAAACCCCTTCACGAAACTCGAAGTGAAATAATAAAGAATGATTGCGGTAATAATGGTGCTCGTATTTGAGTCCCTGATCGAAGGCCAGGCGCGCCGGAATCCTTCTTCAATTGCCGTGGTTCGGGAGAGCCCTTTTTTGATTTCTTCCTTGACGCGCTCGAAAATCAGGATATTCGCGTCAACCGCCATTCCGATGGTCAGGATAAAACCGGCCAATCCGGCCAAGGATAACGTAATCGGAATCAGTTTGAAAATCCCGAGCGTCAGAAGAATGTAAATCAGGAGCGACATGCCCGCGAAAATTCCGAAAAACCGGTAATACGCGAGCATAAAAAGCATCACGAGAATGGTTCCGAGTATTCCCGCAATCGCGGCTTTTTTGAGCGAATCGGTTCCGAGCGTCGGACTGATGGTTTGCTGGCTGATGAGCGTAATCGGCGCTGGCAATGCTCCGGCGTTGAACCGCTCAACCAATTTTTTCGCTTCGTCAACCGTGAACTTGCCCGTAATCACGGCCTGCCCCCCGGAAATTCTTTGCTGGACAACCGGCGCTTCGATAAGCGTGTTGTCAAGAAAAATCGCGATTGGTTTGCCGACGTTGGCTCCGGTCATTTGTTCAAAAATCCCGGCGCCTTCGCTATTGAAAGAAATCGCGACTTGAGGCGCCTGGGTCTGGCTGTTAAATTCGAGCTGGGCGCCGGTGATGTAGCGGCCCGTAAGATTTGTTTGAGTGAAAGCTGTCGTTGAACCGTTCTGCTCGACGTCCCGGAAATCAAGAAAGGGAGTTTCGCCGATCTGCCGGATTGCTTCCGAAATATCTTTTACGCCCGCGAGCTCGACAACGAGATTCGCGCTCTGTGCCGATTGCGCGACGAATATCTGCGGCTCGCTCACCCCGAATATGTTAATCCTTCGTTCGATGACATCCCGAAGGCCGTTCAAAACCGAATCATGGTCGCCCGCCGCAACTTTAGATAAATCAACTTGATATACCAAATGGCTCCCGCCGACCAAATCAAGTCCCAACCGCCACGGCCTGAATTTCTGCCCCCAATATTTCGGATACACAAAAAAACCAGCTGCAATCGCGGTTACAACAATCAATAATAATATAAACGCCGGATGTTTTTTCATTCTGCGGTATTTTACTCTATATTCCAGTAATTATGCAAGAAGATTATGCGTTCATTTAACTATGCTCGCTGCCGGTACTTCTGCTTGTGGCGTGAGTATCAAAATGAATGTGCCTCCACCAGGTCTCGAACCTGGGACCGTCTCCTTACAATCAGGAGTGAAGAGTAAAGTGAAAATTTATTTTCATTTTAGCCGAACGACCTGATTGATAAAGCGAAGCTTTTTGAATTGGCAGTGAGGATGAAATGAATGTGCCCCCACTAGGTCTCGAACCTAGAACCTCTTCCTTAAAAGGGAATTGCTCTACCAATTGAGCTATGGGGGCAAAATAAAATGACCCGGAGTCAATATTAGCAAATACTCAGAGAGTAAAGCAAATATTTCTATTGGTTTTTCTCCAAGTCTTCTAAAATTTCTTTTGCTCTCGAGCTCAATTTTTTCGGCGCCTTCACGATAAAATTCACCAGCAAATCGCCTCTGCCGAAACTGCCGAAATGAGGCATCCCCTCGCCGTGAATTCGGAGGTCGTCTTTCAGATTGAAATGCGCGGGGATTTCAACGTTCAATTTTCCGCCGCTTACAGTGCCGACTTCGATTTTCTTGCCGAGCAGTAAATCGAAAATGTTCAGTTCTTTTCTGACAACGAGGTCATCGGCACGGCGTTCAAATGCCGGATGCAGTTTTACTTTTATCCGCACATAGAGGTCGCCGGTCGGCGTTCCCAGCTCTCCCGCCTCGCCCATTCCTTTTACTTTGATAATTTGGCTGTCCTGAATGCCGGGCAAGATTTCCAGTTCAAGCGAACGCTCGCCAACGAGGCGGCCGCTTCCCTTGCACGTACCGCAGATTTTATTCGGAATTTTTCCGGAACCGCGGCAGCGGCTACATGCCTTGACCTGTGAGAAACTGCCGAAAAACGTATCTCGCTTTTCGCGGACTTCGCCCTGGCCGTTGCACGCGTCGCATGTTTTCGAGCCGGCCGAGGCATCGCTCCCCTGTCCCTTGCAGTCCTTGCAGGAAACGGACAATCTGATTTTGAGATTTTTCATCGCGCCGCGAAACGCTTCCTCAAGAGTTATCTCCTGCAGAACTTCGATGTCCGAGCCGCGCTGGTAGGTTCTCCGCCGCGGTTTTACGCCAAGGTCCTCGAAGAAATTTTCAAACATTTCGCCCATATCGCCGAAATCGGAAAAAGAAAATTCCTGGCCTCCAAACCCGGCGTTTTGGCCGCCCGAGAAACCGCCGAATCCTCCTTGACCGGAAAATCCGGAAAACGGATTCTGGCCCGCGCTGAATCCGGACGGCTCCGCAGTCCCGTAATTGTCGTAGAACGTTCGCTTCTTTTTGTCGGAAAGAACCTGGTATGCCTCGCTGATTTCCTTGAACTTTTTCTCATTGCCGCCGGCTTTATCCGGATGATACTGGTGCGCGAGCCGGCGATAGGCCTTTTTGATTTCTTCTTCCGAAGCGCTTTTTTGTACTCCTAGAAGTTTATAATAGTCCTTATTCATTTATGTACAGTATAGCAGAAAATATGTTTACTGCAAATCTTTTCACGAAAACTCGAGCGTCTCTCGCGCAACCGACTCGCCGCGAATGTGGAGAATATTCAGCGCGACAAGAAGTTCATAGGCGCAAAAGCCGAGAAACGCCGCGGCCCACCAGAAAAGCGCCCCGAAACCCCGGATTGAAAGAAACAGCGCCAACGCCCACGCGAACAAAAACCAGTTGCCGAAACTCACGCGCCAGCGTTCAACCGTCGAATCAACAACAGCGTACAAAACATCGCCGATTGTTTCTTTGCCGGACAGATTCATTCCCGCGTATTTATTTATACTTCCGACAACCTGTTCGGTAATTTGGTCCAAATTCTGTTTTTGCATCGACGGAGACATATTCTTGAACAAATCATTTCCTTTCAGTTCGTATTGCGCCAAACTCGAAGAAAAATCCCGCACGTTGGAGTGGAAATTAAGCTCTGGATAAAAACTCTCGGCTATTCTTACGGATGAAACAATCGCGGTTTCAAACCATCCTTTGGAAATAAGGTTATTCCCCTTGCTCCACTGCGGCAGATAGACAAGAACAATCAAGAGCGACAGCGCCGTGATTGTTTTTTTGACAAGCGGTCCCACGGTTTTGAAAAATCTGATTTCAACCGAATTTCGCACTTCCGAACGGCTCGATGCCTCGCCCCAAAAAAGAAAAACGATAATCAAAAATCCTATGATAAGGAGAAGTTCGAGCGGTTCTTTGAAGAAAAAAGAAAGTAGGGCAACTGCCTCAAGAACCAAAATAAAGAACCTTCTTGCCAATTTTTTTATCAAAAAAATCTCGAAACAGGAAAAAATCACGAGGAAGGAAACACTCAAGACAAACGGAATAATTGCTCCGTTTTCAAAAAAGAGTTTTAAAGAATAACTTGAACCGAATGCCGACGCCACCGTCAAGCCGTCAAGAATAACCGACTGATAATATCCTTTTGGCTTGAGAACTTTTTCCGGGCTTACTTGTTTAAGAAGATTCTCCCGTTCCCGGCTCCGGTGCTCCTGATTCTGGCTCTGGCTCTGATTTTCCTCCATCCGGTTGATTATACATGCTTTGCCCGATTTTTTGAATTTCCGCGGAGAGGTCCGCCGTTGCGGATTTCAATGACTCAAGGTCGTGGTTTTCGAGAAGGGCTTTTTTCAGGGCTTCTATTTTTTCATTGACGGGTTTTTTGATATCCTCGGTGATTTTATCGCCGGCGTCACGGACCGCCTTTTCCGCGGTGTACACCAGCGTTTCCGCCTGGTTGCGCGTTTCCGCGAGTTCGCGCTTCCCCGAGTCCTCGGACGCGTACTTTGCCGCTTCGTTTTTCAGCCGCTCGATTTCTTCTTTCGACAAACTCGTCGAGGCCTCTATTTTGACCGACTGCGACTTGCCGCTCGCTTTGTCTTTCGCTGAAACATTCAAAATCCCGTTCGCGTCAATGTCGAACGTAACTTCGACCTGCGGCAAACCGCGCGGCGCCGGAGGAATGCCGTCCAAAATAAATCTCGCGAGCGTCCGGTTGTCCGCTGCCATGGCTCGCTCGCCTTGCAGCACGTGAATTTCAACGGATGTCTGGCTGTCCGCGGCAGTAGAAAATGTCTGCGTTTTTGATGTTGGAATCGTCGTATTTTTTGGAATCATGGGCGTGGCAACGCTGCCGAGGGTCTCGATGCTTAACGTAAGCGGGGTCACATCCAAGAGAAGAATATCTTTCACGTCGCCTTGCAAAATTCCGGCTTGCACCGCGGCACCGACGGCAACGACTTCGTCGGGATTGATGCCTTTGTGCGGCTCCTTGCCGAACAATTTTTTTACCGCTTCCTGAATTGCCGGCATCCGGGTCTGCCCGCCGACTAAAATCACTTCATCAATTTCCGAAAGTTTAAAGCCGGCGCCTTTTGGCGGAGCCGCAGTAACGGTTTCTTTCACAAGAGCAATCGAGCGGTCAATATATTCCCGCACCAAATCCTCGAGTTTCGCGCGCGTCAGTTTTATCAAAAAATGTTTGGGACCCGAAGAGTCGGATGTAATGTACGGCAGATTGATTTCGGTTTCGGTCACTGTCGAAAGTTCGTGTTTTGCCCGTTCCACTCCTTCTTTGAGCCGCTGGAGCGCCAGCGGGTCTTTCGAAATGTCGATGCCTTCCCGCTTTTTATATTCAGCCGAAAGATATTCATTCAGCACTTTATCGAAGTCATCGCCGCCGAGATGCGTGTCGCCGCCGGTCGCGCGAACCTCGACCGTGTCATCGCCGACTTCGAGCACCGACACGTCGAATGTGCCGCCGCCGAAATCATAGACGACAATTTTTTCGTTTTTTTGTTTGTTGAGCCCGTACGCGAGCGCCGCGGCCGTCGGTTCATTAATAATCCTCCGGACCTTGAAGCCGGCAATTTCACCGGCGTTTTTGGTGGCTTGCCGCTGGGAATCGTCAAAATACGCCGGCACCGTGATTACGGCTTCCTCGATTTTTTCACCGAGTTTTGCCTCGGCGTCGGCTTTGAGTTTCGCAAGGATAAAAGATGAAATTTCCTCGGGCGAATACCATCCGCCAGCCGGCGGAGCATCCCCCATTTTAACTTCAACGCCGCCGCTTGCGCTTGCCCGGACGTCATACGGCAGCCATGCTTTGTCGCGTTGAACGTCCTGGTCGCTGAATTTTCTGCCCATCAACCGCTTCACCGAAGAAATAGTGTTTTTGGGATTGGTGATTGCCTGGCGTTTGGCAAGAAGTCCGACCAGGCGCTCGCCTGATTTGCTCATTGCCGCAACCGACGGAGTCGTACGGCCGCCCTCGGTGTTTTCGAGAATCCGCGGCTCGCCGTTTTCAACAATTGCCGTAGCCGAATTTGTTGTTCCCAAATCGATTCCTAAGATTTTTGCCATGTGTTTGTGAAATTTTTAATTTTCAATTCTCAATTTACATTGAATTTACAATTAGTCAATGCTTCAATTATTTTTTGTTTGAAAATTGCTTCATTGTAAATTTATTGAAAATTGTAAATTGGTACTTGAAAATTATTTACTGATTTCGCCCCTTGCTTATTCTCACCCTTGCCGGCCTCACTATTTTATCATACAACCGATATCCCGGTTCAATCTCTTCAAGCACGGTTCCTGCGGGCTGGTCGGATTCCGCCTCGGCAATTGCTTCGGCAATCATCGGGTCAAACTTCTGGCCGACATTCACGGAAATCTTTTCAAGGCCGCGTTGCTTCAAGATATCTTCGAGCTGAGAACGAATCATATAGATTCCTCTTTCTGCTTTTCCTGCTTTCTCGAGCGCCGCGAGCCCCAAGTCAAAACTATCCAGAACCCCGATAAGCTGTCTCAAAATATCTTCGCTTGAAAACCGCGCCAATTCTTCGAACCGCTTCACCTCGTCTTTTTTATAATTCAAAAAATCAGCCCGCGCCCTCTGCCAACCGCCGAGGTACTCGTCGCGCTGTTTCTCGCACTCGGCGAGTTTTTCTTCTGGTGTTAAGTCGGATTTTTTCGTTAAATCTTCCGCTTCTTTTTTATCTTCCTCCATCGTGCCTGTAGTATAATCTAAAATTTTTACTAATTCAAGTATTAAAAAGTTTTCTGGCGCGACAGTCACGGGGTTACCGTAACTGCCGCGCCATTATGGGGGATGATTGCCTTGGCGTTTCATGCGGCTCCTCCAGTGCGGACACCGGAATCGCCGTTGCCCTTGCTCTGGTCGTCCAACAGGTCTTCAAGAGCTGGCGGAATCCACTTCCGGTGGAGGAAATCGCACATGAGCCGGTTTGCCTGGGCCCAATCGTCGGGCTTGCCCGTGTGGTGATGCGAACACAGGTCGGTGTCTCCTCGCAACGAGGACCCGCAGGATGCGCACAAACTCATGGCGTTTCCTCCTTCCTGGGAGTTGGTGCTATCTTCTTGGGCCTCTCCTTCTCCCGACGGCAAGAAGGATGAGAACATCCGCGAGCCCCTCGACTGCTCTGTCGAGCAGGATGCCAAGTGATGATTCTCGCTCGCTGAAACAGCATCGGCGGCTCGACGAATTTCCTAAACATCGGCTCGTTCCAAATCTTTTCAGCCACCCCTCACCTCCTTATCTTGAGACCGAACTCGACGAGCGCCCAGAAGAAGTTGCCCGCGAATAACACCACGAGACCGAGCGCAACGAGATTCATGATACCTTCGATCGCGATCTCGCTTTTCTTCCGTGAATCGGGTTTCTCCGCGAAAAGCAGACCTCCGAGAATCCCCGTCACCATCTCTTTCCCGAACTTCACATCTCGAAAAACCTTCATCCGCGCTCTCCTTTCCGGTTAGTCGATCCGAAAGCTATCGAATGATAGCCCTGGGAACAGCCATGAGAAAGCCAAGAGACCCAGGAAAACGACCACGGCTCCGACAACGACCCGCCCCGCTTGCTCCGACGATATCCCTTCTATCATCTTGACGCCCCTTTCTCGAACGCCACTGTCGGTTCACTTCATCCATACCCAATGCTTCAAGATTCTAACTTCAGGTATACGCCAATGAAAGATTTTGTCAAACTTTTGAGATGTCGCAAAATATTTCAGGTTGTTATAGAATGAAGTTATGGACATTAAAACTCTCCTGACTGACTACCTAAATTACCTTGAAATAGAACGAAATCGTTCTCCGAAGACGCGGGAAAATTACGAGCATTATCTGAAAGAATTTTTGGCGTTCACTAAAGTAAAACGGCCGGAAGATATTACCGATGATGTGGTAAGAAATTTTCGGCTTGCGCTTGCACGGCGCAACCTCAAAAAAATCAGCCAGGGATATTACATCATCGCGTTGAGAAATTTTTTGAAATACCTTGCGAAACGGGACATCAAAGCGTTGGCATCCGAAAAAATAGAACTGCCGAAAACGCCGTCGCGCCAGATTGAAATAATCGAATATGCCGAACTCGAACGATTGTTGAACGCGCCGAGCGGCGGAACACTCCGCTCGCTCCGCGACAAAGCGATTCTTGAAACGCTCTTCTCCACCGGCTTGCGGATTTCCGAACTCTGCGCTCTGAAACGCTATTTTGACATTGCTCGCGGCGAATTGACTGTCCGCGGCAAAGGAGACAAATTAAGAATTGTTTTTCTTTCCGACCGCGCCAAAAAAGCGATTAAAAATTATTTGGATAAACGAACCGATGCCGATGAAGCGTTATTCGTCAGCTTGACAAAGAGTAAAAATCCGAAAGTCATCGGCCGTATCATTCCCCGCACGGTCCAGCGTCTCGTGAACTATTACGCGAGGAAAGCCGGCATTGCGGGGCATATCACTCCGCACCAGCTTCGCCACCAGTTCGCAACGGATTTATTGCTCAACGGCGCAGACCTCCGCTCGGTCCAGTCCCTCCTCGGCCATTCGAACATCTCAACCACGCAAATTTACACGCACATCACCAACAAAGAACTCCGGGAAGTGCATAAATCGTTTCACGGGAGGAGGAGGAAATAAAGGGCTGGAACAATACAAGAGTTGAGCCCATATTTGATATACTTTGAATTATGAGTTTTAAAAACAACACTGATAGATTTTATTTGCAGTTCGACTTTATCGTTGTGCTATGCATGATACTTGTTTTCATACCTCTTATTCTTTACTTCCACGTAAGGTTTATGACCTCGATCATACTTTTCTTCGTTGTCCCGTCAATTTATCTATTCATTCGAAAACCCAAGAATCCAAAAAGAATATTTGCGACCGTATTACTAGGCACGATTGCAAGTTTTATTTTGGATTTCTTGGCTGAATTTAATAAGGCCTGGGCATGGGCTCCATACGGTCAGCTCGTATTCAAAGGTAAGATTCTTGATTATGTGACTCCCGACGTTATGATCTGGTTCATATTTTGGATTTTCTTGACCGTTGTGTTCTACGAACATTTTTTTTGAGCACGAACGTTCGGATAAAATTTCTCCTCGATTCAAGTATTCCGTGGTTAGTATTACGGGCAGCCTACTATTGATGATCTTCTTATACTTCTACTACCAAAATATTCTACATTTTCGCTATGCATATTTGGTAATTGGATCCTTATTCGGTGTTCCTCCACTAATTGTTGTGATCTGGCGTAAACCCGAACTCCTGATTAAATTCGTAAAAGCAAGTATGTTTTTGATTTTCCTTTTTCTTTCATTCGAGATTACCGCGCTTAAATTGGATCAGTGGCGTTTTCCAGGAGAGTATATAGGCTATGTTTCGTTATTCGGAGTTACCTTCCCTCTTGAAGAATTTTTCTTTTGGATAGTAATGAGCACTGCCATTTCCCTCGTTTATTACGAGTTTTTTGTTGACGACGAAAAATAATTTATTTTTGGCCTCTGGAGATCAAACCTTGGACTTCTTCGACTTGCCTGTCACTCTTCCAGTGCGCGTTGCTGGGATTGAACCAGCGGCCTTCGCAATGTGAATGCGACGCTCTTCCACTGAGCTAAACGCGCGAAATCGCTTATAATAATATCAACAAAACCCATAAATGGAAAATAAACGGCTCAAAAAATATCTTTTGCTTTTCTCGATAGCGTTGACGGTAGTCGCGGTCGCGTCGTTTCGATTGTCGCACCAAGTTCCGAAATCGGCCCCTGCATCTCTTATCGCAACCGCGCGACTCGAACAACTTCGAACTGAAAAACCTAAAGCGGAAAATGATGCGAAAGAATTGATTCCTGTATCGCGCGTCATTGACGGCGACACGGTTGTCGTAAATATCAACGGCGCGGAAGTGCATATCCGTTTAATCGGCATCAACTCGCCGGAGTTAAATGACAAGCGGGCGCAAGTCGCCTGCTTCGCGAAAAAAGCGAAAGATGAAGCTGAGAAACTGCTCGATGGTTCGACTTCGCTCACCACGGGCGGGAAAAATATATATCTTGAAAAAGACCCGACGCAGGGCGACTATGATAAATATGGCCGTCTGCTTGCTTATGTTTTTCTTGGCGATGGCACTTCTTTCAACAAACTGATGATTGAAAAAGGATATGCCTACGAGTATACCTATCGGCTTCCGTACAAATATCAAGCCGAATTCAAAACAGCCCAAGAAGAAGCTCGCGCCGCCCAAAAGGGCCTATGGGGAAAAGAAATTTGTCCAAACCCAGCAACGTAGCTTTGTTGGAAAGAGAACCGTCGCGGAGGCCGAGCGGGCATGGTGGTCGCCTGCTTTGGCGACCGAGCGAGGCCGAGCGCGAGCGCAATTTCCTCGCAGGGGAAATTGATAGCGTGTTCTCTTTACGGCAAAGCGGAGTCCCCTATTGAATCTCCGCAACCGCCCCCGCAGCTTCTAATTTCTTTTTCAATTCGTCGGCGTCTTCTTTCTTCAATCCTTCTTTAACAACCTTCGGCGCGCCGTCAGCGACGTCTTTCGATTCTTTCAAGCCGAGTCCGGTTGCTTCCCTGATTACTTTGATGACACTTATTTTCTGCTCGCCGGCTGATTTCAAAAGCACGTTGAAGCTTGTTTTTTCCTCGGCAACTGCGCCCGCTCCCGCGGCTACGGGAGCACTCGCTGAAATGCCGAATTTTTCTTCAAGGGCTTTGACAAGCTCCGCGAGCTCGAGCGCGGTCAATGATTCTATTTTTGAAATTAAATCCTGATGTTTATCCATAAATCTTTACTTACTGGGTTCGACCATTTGTTTCGATTTCTCATTTAGCACATATAGCAATGAACGAATCGGGGCGGCAATCATTTGAGCCAGTTGCGTCAAAAGAATTTCGCGCGACGGCAGCTGACCGATAAAACGCACCGTATCTCCGGCAACCGGCGCTTTCGCTTTCAGGTCGTAGCCGCCGAGAATTTTTTTAACGCTTTCCTCGCGGCCGGCTTTCGTGTCTCCGCCGATGCCGTTGAAAAAGCTGAATACCGGCGCGCTGATATGTTCCAAATTCTCCTTCGAGAAAATCGTGCCTATCTGCGAATCAAATTTCCTCGCGTCAAAATCAATCCCCCGCTCTTTGAAAAGAATGTTGAGGAGCCGTTTTTTAATGACGAAATAGCGCGAATCCGAACTTTTGAGCTGTTGGCGCAATTTATTGATATTCGCCGAAGCGACATTCGAAAAATTTGTGAAAATCAAAACTTCGCTTGCATTCAAAAGCTCTCTGCCTTTTTCGAGTTCTTTTCCTTTTTGTAGTTTTGTCTTCATACGCTTGCGCTTACGCAATCCGAATTTACGAATGCATCCGAATTATCCAAATAAATATTTTTAACATTCAACCCATTCGGGTCATTCGGATGAAATTCGGATTTTTCGGGTCGCGTTAAATTAAAAAACCCGCTTCCAAAGCAGGCACACTAACAACTATACAGTCGTTCAAATGTTCCTCGGTGGGACTTATACAATGCCCACGGTCTTTGGAATCTCTAGAAGGATAGCAAGTATTCAAAACTTGTCAAGGATTTCAAAATATACTATTCTTCATTCGGGAAATGCCGGGTGTCGCTTCTGTCCTGTGTGGCAGAAGAGACAGATGGTTTCGCGCGCGGGCGCAACTATTTTTATATAAATTAGCTTTCGAGTTTCAGCGATAATATCTTCGATGTGCCATCTTCATTGAGCGTTACCCCGTACAGCACATCGGCTGTTTCCATCACGGCACGGTTATGCGTAACGACAATGAACTGTGTTTTCTTTGAAAATTCTTTGAGCATTTCGCCGAACCGCCGGGAATTCCGGGAATCAAGCGCGGCATCCACTTCATCAAGAACCAGAAACGGCGGTGGGCTCACGGAAATCAGCGCGAACAATGCCGCGATGCCGACCAAACTCCTCTCGCCGCCCGAAAGCGTCTCGAGGGAATGTATTTTCTTCCGTGGCAGATTCACGCTTATTTCTATTCCTTCTTCGCTTTCTTTCTCGCTTTCACTTTCAATTTTCTTTTCTTTTTCACTGTCATTGTCATTGTTATTGTTATTGTTATTGTCATTGTTTCCCTTGCTTTTTGCTTCTTGTTTCACGGTTTTCAGCTTCGCATGGCCGCCGTCGAACATCAGCCGGAAAAACGTATCGAATTCCTCGTTTATTTTTCCGAGCGCTTCCTGGAATTCGCCACGTATCTTCGCGCTTAGTTCCTCGATCAATTTTCCCAAATCCCCTCTTGCTTTTTCAAGGTCTCCTGACTGACTTTCGAGAAAATTATACCGTTCTTCGGTTTCTCTCGCTTCTTTCAGGAGCGCTTCGTCAATCTCGCCGATACCCGCCAAATCGCCCCTCAATTTGAAAATCCGCTTCTCGAACGAAGAAAACGCTTCTGATTCTGGAATCGCTGAATGCTGGTTCCTAAATTCTTCTGGTGTCCGGCCCGCCTGCTCAATCTGGCGTTTGAGTTCGGACAACCGAAGTTCGAGCCGCTCTTTTTCAAAGAGTCGCTCCTGATTCTTGCTCTCCCATTTTTCGATGTTATCTTTCGCGGTCTCGATTCCAGCCGCGGCTTTTTTGAACAAGTGATAAAAATCCTCCTGGTTTTTTCCGAGCGCTTCCTCTTTCAGTCGAAGCGCGAAAATTTCCTTGTCGAGCGTATTCAGGTCTTTATTCAACTCCGCAAGGCCGGACTTGAGAGTGGGCGGCAAAATCGATGTTTCCTTTTGTCCGGCAGAAAAAAGCGCGTCAATTTCTCCTACGAGCTCGCGTATGGCATCCCGCAACAACTCGATTTCTCCCTCAAGAGTTTTTTCGAGCCGCATTTTCACTTTTTTCACGAACTCAATCAGCTTTTGCGTCGGGACTGAACTATCGTCGGAACTTTTCTGATGCATCTCGAGTTGCGCCTCGAGACGCCCCAATTCTTTTTGGAACTGGCTCCGTTTTTCGAGGAGCATATTCATTTCTTTCTTAATACTCGTCATCTCTTCGCGTTCCCGCGGCTGGCTTGCTTCAACTTTCTTGAGGTGTTCGTCCGCGGCTTCTTTTTCTTTCTCAAGAGCTTTCAACTCCTCCCGATGAATGCTGATTTCTTTTTCAATTCCGGAAATTTTTTCTTCAAATTCCTGCCACTGGCGGCCGAAAAACTGATTTTCGAGCTCGCGAAGTTCCTCTGCGAGCGTTTCCCGCTTTTCCCACCGGCCTGTCTGGCGCTTGAGCGAACGAAGATGAGGCAGAATCTCCTTCATCAAAGCGTCAACTTTCTCGAGATTGATTTCGGTGTTTTTCAACCGGCGTTCGCTTGAGATTTTCTTTAACTGATATTCGCGGAGCCCGAGCATTTCTTCGAGCATTTCGCGCCTTCCGAGAGGGGGTGCCTGGACAAAAACGTCGCTGTTGCCCTGGGTAATAACAACCAGTCCCTTGGTTCCGAGCCGCGCTTTCGCGAAAAAATCAATCAGGTCCTTAAGCCGGATTTCCGATTTGTTCAGAAAAAACTTGTTCGAGCCGTCACGGTCAACCTGGCGGGAAACGGAAATCTCGGCGAATTCGAGCGGAAAAAAATTTTTCTCGTTTTCGAAATGAAGTGACGCCTGCGCCTGGCCGAGCCGCGGTTTTTTGGGCGTGCCGGCGAAAATCAGGTCTTCGGCTTTTGCGCCGCGCAAATTTTTCGCTTCGCGCTCTCCTAAAAGCCACCGGATGGCGTCGATGATATTTGATTTTCCCGAACCATTTGGACCCACGATTGCCGTGATGCCGGTCGGAAATTCAAGAACCGTCTTTTGCGCGAAGGACTTAAACCCGTTGAGCTCAAGGCGTTTGAGAAGATTGGGCATAATATAGAATAAAATCCTAAATCCTAATATCTAAATTCTAAACAATCTCGAAATTCTAAATTCAAATGTTCCAAACGTTTGAAATTTGATATTTTTGTCATTGGAATTTGTTTAGAATTTAGTGCTTCGGATTTCGATATTTTAACAATGCCTCCTTTGCCGCCTCAACCTCGGCTTCTTGTTTTGAAGCGCCCGCGCCTTCGGCAATCAGTTCGTTGCCGAAATAAACCCCGATGCGAAATGTCCGCTGATGCGCGGGCCCGCTTTCTTCGAGAACCCCGTAAGTCGGCGTTACTTTGAGTTTCTCCTGGATTATTTCCTGGAGTTCGCTTTTGGAGTCCCTGTAGCTTTTGGTCGCGAGAATTTCCGGAAGATGTATGAAAATAAATTGTTCGGTGAACTGTTCCGTTGCTTCAAGCCCTCCATCGAGATACATCGCGCCGATAAGCGACTCGATGGCATTCGCAAGAATTACTTCTCTTGCTTTCGAGATATCGCCGCGCTCTCCCCGCGACATAAAAATAAAATCGTCGAGATGCAAACCGGCCGCGATAGCGCCGAGCATCTGGTAATTCACGAGCGCTGCGCGCAGAACTGTCATCTGTCCCTCCGGTGCCTTGGGAAATTTTTTAAAGAGTGATTCGCTCACGACCAGTTCGAGTACCGCATCGCCGAGATACTCCAGGCGTTCATTATGAGAAAGCGGCCACCCGGGATTTTCATTCAAGTACGACCGGTGCGTCAGCGCCTCTTTCAAAAGATTCTTATTTTTAAAACTGAAACCGATTGCTTTTTCAAGTGTATCAAGTGTCCCGTTATTCATAATTCATAATTCATTATTCTTTTTTGCCGTGCGTTTGGCGGTACACAGTGCCCAGAACGCCGTTTATGAATTTGATTGAATTGGGGCCGCCGTAATTCTTTGCCATCTCCACGGCTTCGTTAATCGCGACTTTCGCCGGTACCTCGTTCGGGTCTGCGTATAAAAGCTCATAAAGTCCTATCCGAAGAATATTTCTGTCGATTATGGCGATTTTTTTAAGCGGCCATTCTGGCGCCGCTTTCTCGATAATTTTTTCAATTTCCGAAAGGTGTTCGGCGAGGCCTTTCAAAATCCTCCAGGCGAATTGGGGCTCATCTATGCCAGGCGCAAATTCATTGAGATTCCGCTCGAGAATTTCAGGCAAGTCCTTTTTTTTATTATAAAAATCCCATTCGTAGAGTGTCTGCAAAACTACGCTTCGTACGAGATGTCGGGTTGCCATGTTGCTAAAGCTGAATATGATGCCAATCTGCAAATCGTATGCCAATTGTGCGAATTGCCAATAAATTTATTTGCAATTGGTAGATTGGCATAAAATTCGCATATATTATTGGCATCATGATTACTTCTTTTTACACTGCCCGCAAACCCGATGCGGCAGCTTCGGACCGCCGCAGGATTTGCAAACCAAAACACGCTCTTTTTTCAGAGCCATATGCGACCGCCGCCGGCCGACTTTCCCTTTGCTATGATGTTTTACTGGTACGCCACCCACGTTAGATTTTGTTGTTGAGTTTTACGAAATTTACAAAATCTTACGTCCCGCCAGCGGCGGGATTACAGATTTATAAGGTGATACTAATACATACTTCGAAATAAATCAAGCTATCGCCCAACCGGCGACCCGCTCCGCCATAGCTTCAGCGAGGCGAGCGGGGTCTAAGATTTTCTGGAAAAGTTCTCACGCTTCTGCTTAGAACTTTTAAGAAAATCTAAGAACGTCAATCTATGAGCAGGACTTGCGCCATGCTGGCGGATTGCTCGGAAATGCTTCTTCGTCCCATAACCCTTATGAACTTCAAAACCATAGCGGGGATATTTCTTTGACAGACGCTTCATATACCCATCCCGACTGACTTTCGCGATGATAGAAGCGATTGCGACGGCCGCAATTTTTTCGTCGCCCCGAATAACTGTTATCGCAGACCAACGCTGACTGGATGCAGATAGTCGCTGAAATTTCCGCGTGAGTCCGCGCTTATTACCGAGGTATAATCCCCCATCAAGAAAGATCTTGAACATACCAACAAACTCCAGTTTGTTGGTATGTTGTTGTGAGGATTGAAAAGATTTGATCAGTCGTTCAAAAGCAATACTCGCCGCCCGATTCGCGGCCTTGGTGATATTCAATTGCTCTATGCCCCGCGGATATACGCGCGCTATGCTATAGCATAGCGCCGGCTGATTTCTAAAGTATGCAAACCATTTTTCTCTTTGGAGAGGAGAAAGTTTTTTTGAATCCCTTAAGATTCCCAAGCGTGGATTTCTAATTATTAAACTTTCCGGCAAACAAACTGCGGCAACGGTTACCGGCCCTGCCAAAGCTCCTCGCCCGACTTCATCGATCCCAATAACGAAAGAAGCCCACCGCCGCGTCTTCATGTTCACTTTCACTTTCCCAAAATAATCGATGCGAGCACTTTCCCAAGTTTTGAAGAATTATGGCGAATCAAACTTCTTTTCAAAAGGTCTCCCCTGACCTGTTTGGGGGCAGTTCTGTTCACAAGGTCACTGCCGACATAACGTCTGCCCTCTTTGTCAAAACGAGAAATCGTTTGCCATTCTACAAGCGACTCTCTTCCTTGGGCGTATTTTTTCAGCAACGAAGACGGTGGCCGATGGTTATTATAAACCACGTAATCGAATTTCACGCCGAGGTAATCCTCAACCGTGTTCACGAAATCAATCACTCCCAACTTTTTCGCATATCCCGCTTTTGACATCAGATTACAGATGTAGATTTTTTTCGCCCGGCTTTTTCGTATGGCGTCCGGAATTCCCGAAACAAGAAAATTCGGAATTAAACTCGCGTATAAGTCCCCGGGGCCTACCACGATAAAATCCGCTTGCCGAATTGCTTGGAGCGCTTTCGGGTTCGCTTTCGCGCCCGACTGGAAAGAAATTTTTCTGAGATTCGCCGCGCCGGCAGTATATATTTTTTCATCTAATCTGTCTTCTCCTTTTATTATTTTCCCGTTTTTCAAAAAAGCCACTATCCTGACTTTTTCGAGCGTGACGGGAATAACGTTTCCTTCGATACGGAGAATTTCCGATGCCCTCTCTACGGCCGCATCAAAACTGCCGCTCATTTTCTCCAAAGCCGAAAGAAAAAGATTGCCCATACTATGGCCGCGCAATTTGCCGCTCGGAAACCGATAATTCATCAGCTCCCGCATCCATGTTTCAGAAGCCGAAAGCGCCACCAGGCACTGCCGGATATCGCCGGGTGGAAGGACGCCGAGTTCATCCCGAAGCATGCCGCTTGACCCTCCGTCATCAGTCATAGTCACCACGGCGCTCAAATTGATCGGGTATTTCTTCAGTGAAGTCAGCACCACGAAATTTCCCGTGCCGCCGCCGATTGTCACGACGTTCTTTTTTTTCATTGGTTAGATTCTATCACGAATCTAAAATTTATATAGTCAGGGCGAGTTCTAAAAAACTCCCTATAAAATCGAAAATCCCCGCTCATGGTAAACCATAATAAGCGGGGGTGATTATACTGGACTCTTCGCTGCACGGACGAGCTGACCTCGACCATAGAAGCACTTACGGCAGACATACTTGCCGTCAGCCCCCTTAATGAGGTTTGAACTTCTTCTCTGCCTACCGCAACCAGCCGCACAGAATCGCATTGGATCTTCCAATTCTCTTCGTCGGAGGACATAGTGCTTCTTGTGCTTCTTTGGAGACCACCCTTCATTCTCGCACTGAAGACACTTCTCCCTTTTCCGCACTCTGTTTCTCCTTTCTCACGAGCATTTCGGCCATTACTGTCCCGCGTTTCTCCGCACACTTAGTGCAGAAAGTTTCCGTTCGTACGATCACGAACTGAGGCATGAGGCCATGGCTATCAACATCAGTTCTACCAGTCAGTTGCTCCTTGCATTCGCCACAGTGCAAAAAACCCTTTTGTTCCGTTGCCATGTCAAGGTACTCCTTCCTGGGCTTCATTGCCCGTTTTGGAGAAACTCATATTCCCCCAAAAGGACAATCAATCTTTCAACCCTGCTCACAATTGATAGTGGCCTGTTTCTGAATTATAAATTTTATTTTATAAAAAACAAAATAAGTTTTCCACAGTTTTAAATTCCTTTCGCCCCGCCAAAAGACGGGGCATCAGAGTTGCTAAGCTCATAAATTCACTAAGCCAACTCTAGATGTGCCGGGCCCCAGAATCGAACTGGGTACGCCTACCTCTTCAGGGTAGCGCTCTACCAATGAGCTAGCCCGGCTTACAAAGTCAAGAATAAATTATTTGAGAGCAAAAGTGAAATCCCGCAAGATAAAAGTCCCACTCCTATTTTTTCAACTTCAAAATCATCCGCCGCTCTTCGGGCTTTAACGAATCAATGACAAACAAATGCGGTTCTTTCAAAACGAGCGATTTTTTCATTTCCTCGATGCCGCCGAACTCGGAAACGTGAATCAATCCCTGAATTTCTCTCGCTTTCGCCTCGCCTGGCGAAGCCGGCGGGTCACTCGGCGAAACAAACGGGCCTTCTACATCGATGACCGCCCCGAACGGATTAAATTTATAAACCTTGCCGCTGATTTCCTGCCCCGCGTGATAGCGCTCCGCGATTTTCTCCCACGGGTCGGCTTTCAATGCTTTGAGCGAAAGGAACACTCGTCCTTCCCGTATATCAATAATTTTCACTTGTATTGCTTCGTCAAGCTTCACGATCTCTTTCGGATTTTCTATCAGCCGGTAATCTATCTCCGAAATGTGCACTAGTCCCTCGATTTGGGGATTGTCAACGAAACGGACGAAAATTCCGAAATCGGCGATTCCCGACACCACGCCGCCCACCGTCTGCCCGACCTGGTACGCGTTAAGAAGTTCTTTAATATTCGTTCCGACTGTTTCGCGTTCGGAAATGATGAGCTTGTTCGCCCGGGGATTGACCGCTATGATTTTGACGCTCAACTCCTGGCCGATGAATTTTTTGAGCGCTTCGATATTTTTCTGCTGGTCTCCTTCCGTTCCTTTCGGATAATGGTCGGCGGAAAGCTGCGAGACCGGCAGAAACGCTTTCAAACCCACAAGGTCCGTCATCAAGCCGCCGGCATTCGCCCCGCTTATTTTTACTTTCAAAATTTCGCCGGTTTCCTGAAGTTCCTGAACCTGCTGCCACAACCGCTGTTTCCCAGCTTCCGCAAGGGAAAGTTCCACGTATCCCCCTTCGCCTTCGAGATTTTCGATTCTCGCCGGCACCCGCTCCCCGGGATTCAGCTTTTTAGTCATCTCCCGCGCGTTCAGCAATTCGGCGCCGTAGAGAATCCCCGTGCCGAATTTTCCGAGGTCAAAGAAAATCGCCCGGGGCGTTTTTTTCAAAAGCTCGGCTTCCACAACTTCGCCTTCGCGGAGACGAACCCCGGAAAGTTCGGTTTTAAGGGCCTGCAGAAGCGCCGAACCCGAATTGTCGTTTTTTGTATCTGGCGGCATTAAGGAGAATTATAAAGAGTATATGGATAAAAAAGCAAGGGCGGGCTAGATAATGCGTCCGAGATTGTACTTCAATTTAAAATGCATGTATAATCGCATCATGGAAGTTTTTGAAGGGAACGTAAAATGGATTGACATTGTTCAGCCGAAGGACGAAGAGATAGCGTGGCTTAAGGAACATTTCAATTTTCATCCGGTCATCATCGAAGAGTTGAAGGAGTCCTCTGCCCGCGCGAAAGTCGAATCATTCGGCGAGTATCTTTATCTCGTCTATCATTCCCCGGTCTATGATTCCGTGGAAAAGGTCTCGCGCCGGGCGGAAATTGATTTTTTGATTACAAAAAACGAAGTCATCACCGTTCACTACGACGACATTGAAGCATATTCTGATTTCAAACAATCGCTCAAGAACGAAGAATTCAAAAAAAACGCACTGGACAACACGTTAAAGCTGACCCGCGACCTTCTCGGCCACCTCATCAACTTCAATCAGCGCGAGCTCAATCATATCGAAGAAAAAGTGGAATCGGTCGCAAACGAGCTTTTCAACGACGAAGAAAAAAAACTGTTGGAAAAAATTTCCTACCTCAAGCGCGACCTCTCGGAGTACCAGTTGATTGTCAGGCCCCAGCAGCATCTCTTCAACTCGCTTCTTGAAAACGGCGTCAATTTCTGGGGGCCGCAGAGCCGCGTGTATCTTGCCGATTTGCTCGGCGAATATCTGAAACTGCTCAACCGGCTCGACTCGTACCGCGAAGCAGTGGCGGACTTTGAAGCAACCAACAATCAGCTGATGAACGTGAAAACGAACGAGATTATGAAAACGTTCACGATTTTGGCGTTTTCAACATTCCCGCTGACTCTCATCGCGACTATCTTTACGATGCGAACCGGCGGCCTTCCGTTTGTTGACCAGCGCGGCGGATTCTGGATTGTGCTCGGCATTATGGCAATCGTTGTCATCGCGATGGCTCTCTTTTTTAAAAGGAAACGCTGGCTATAGAAGCGCTTCGGTTTTTATTCCGCCAGGCACGGCTCGCCTCGCTCCTGCGGCGAGGCGGCCTGTATCTCGGCGAGCAAATCGCCTGCGGCGATACCAAGCTTGCTCGCCTCCGATAACACCTGGCGGAACAAAAACCTGCGCTTACTGGAAAATACATCTCCGAGCTTCCCGAAAGGAAAAGTCCTACGCTCACTGGAAAACACGCGCCTCCGATAGCTCCCTCAAAATGAAAAATCTACGCTGCTGGATAATAACTTTTTTCCTCCGATAGCTCCTCAAAAGTAAATATTTCCGCTTTGGTGAAGAGAAAAATATATTGTGTCTGTATCTCGTTCCGATGGCTCCTGCCACTATGCTATAGCATAGTGGCAGGAGCTAAACCCGTGCTGAATAAAATTTTTTGACATCAGTAAGAATCTATGATATTGAATAGTGTTAGCTATACTTGTAAACTGAAAACCACAGAAAGGAGTGATGCGGATGAAGCAGAAATAAGGCAAAAGTGAGCCAATGAGATGGAGAAACTCATTGAACGAGAGCGAGCCATTCGCGGGGAGGAACTCAGATAGTAGGAGCGAGCCAGCTTCGGGAAGAAACTCATGGAGACGGAGCGAGCCAGGAGCCGAGAGAAACTCAAGTACAACGAGCGAGCCACTCAGTTCGAGAAACTCAACGAAGAAGAGCGAGCCGACGGGCCAGAGAAACTCAGGAGAGATGAGCGAGCCATGCTTAGCGAGGAACTCAAAGAAGATGAGCGAGCAACTCACCACAGAGAATCTCCAAGGGAGAGAGTGATGACCAGAAAGAGTGGTCCCAACGGCGACGGCAGCGACCATGACGAACAGGATGAAGAAGTCGACTACGAGGGTTCGGCGTTCCTCGGGCAACGGAGCGCCATGGCGACGGTGGCCGATGTGGCCATCGGAGCAGAACACATCAGAGTCGGACTGCAGGTGCGAAAGAAGCATCTCGTCAGGCGGCACGCCACCTGCGAGCGCACAGATGTCATTCTCGAGCGTGCTCGCGATTTCGAGGACTGGGTTGACGACCAGCTCAAGGAGTTGGTCTCGAAGCACCCGGCCGCCCCCTGGTTCCTGCGAATCAAAGGTGTCGGCGAGAGCGAGGCGCTCGGCAAGGTCCTCGGCCACATCGAGGCCTTCGGTCGTTTCTACGAGCCCGGAGACCCATTGATTCCGGATTTCGTGAATCGGGACCCCGTCATAGTCCCGATGCCGACAGGAGAGCCGGACGAGTTCGTTCCTCGGCCCATGATCTGGGTCGAGGGCATCGAACGGCTCATGACGCCATCGAAGCTCCGGAAGTACGCGGGGCTTCTACCGGGTATGAAGCGAGAGGCAGGCAAGGAGTCCCCGTTCAACACGGAGCTCCGGACGATGTTCTGGCGAGTCGGAACGAACATGATCAGAGCCAAGAACAAGTACGCGGGTTTCTATGACAGCTACAAGTTGCGGAAAACGAGGCAGCTCATCGCTGACGGCTACAAGATTCTGCCTACGCCGAAAGGTCGCTTCTGTCCTGCATGCCAAATGGAAGTCGTCATGAAGAAAGCGCTGTTCTGCCCCAAGTGTGGAGGCAAGCTCACGAAGAAGGAGGAACCGGAAGGCGTGTACTGGCAGGGCCATGTTCACATGATGGTGATGAGAAGGATGATTCAACTCTTCTCTGACCATCTATGGGTGGTCTGGCGGGAAGCCCTCGGCCTTCCGATCCGTGACCCATACCCCATCGAGTACCTCGGTCACACGGGTGTGATCCTGGCCGAGAACATGGTGGACCGCTAACCCACACAGAATCACAGAAAGGAGGTGCAAGCCGCACACGCCGAGAAATCTATTCGGCGTGTGCGGCAGAGAAGCCATTCTCTGTAAGAAAAACTCATCGAAGAAGAGCGAGCCAACCACGTCGAGAAACTCAGAGATGGCGAGCGAGCCGAGATCAGCGAGTAACTCATCTGAGACGAGCGAGCCAAGCTGGGTGAGAAACTCAAGAGAGATGAGCGAGCCAAACAAGAAGAGAAACTCGAGTACGAGGAGCGAGCCAGCTTCGAGAAGAAACTCATGGAGACGGAGCGAGCCATCGGTGTAGAGAAACTCAATGATGGTGAGCGAGCCGAACGCTGGGAGAAACTCATGGATGAAGAGCGAGCCAGAATTCTCGAGAAACTCAAAAAGGAGGAGCGAGCCGGTTAGCACGAGAAACTCATGATCGGGGAGCGAGCCATTCTCTGCGAGAAACTCATTGAAGAAAAGCGAGCCGCAGCGATGGAGAAACTCAGCAACCAGGAGCGCCTCTAATCAAAGAGGCAAGTAAGGCCGGGGAGTCGAAAGATTCTCCGGCCGCATCAATTTTATGATCGCTCCGTTTGGTTTAAGTACATCTTCTTTCAATAAAGAACAATTCTCGCTATAATGAATTTCAATGACCATCCGGCTTTTTAATACGCTGAAAAGAGAAGTTGAGGAATTTAAACCTGTCGGCGGAAATTCCGTAAATTTATATACGTGCGGTCCTACCGTCTACGACAGCGCGCATATCGGCAATCTGCGGAGCTATATTTTCGCGGATGTTCTGCGGCGCGCGCTCAGATACAACGGCTATAAAGTAAACTGGGTGATGAATATAACCGATGTTGACGACAAAACCATCAAGCGCACTGTTGATAAATACGGCCCGAAGGCGACGCCAAAAGAACTTCGGGAATATACGGATAAATATTTTGAAGAATTCAAAAACGACCTTAAAGCGGTGAATATTCCAACGGATTCCGAAAATATTACCTTCATAAGGGTCTCCGACAAAATCGAAGAAATAAAAAACTTCATAAAAGAGCTTATGAAATCCGAATACGCTTACAAAACCGACGACGGCGTTTATTTCAGTATTGAAAAATACCAGAAAAAATTTGGCGATTATGGCAACTTGGTCGGCCCTGATTTTTTAAAAGGCAAGAAAGTCGGCGCTCGCGTGAAAGTTGACGAATACGAAAAAGAAGACCTTAGTGATTTCGCGCTCTGGAAAAAACGGGACGAGTCCGATGGAAATATTTTCTGGGAAGATGAAGAGCTCGGCGATGGACGGCCGGGCTGGCATATCGAATGTTCAGTTATAAACAAGATTGCGTTCGACGGCGCTCCAACCGACATTCACACCGGAGGCGTTGACCTCATATTCCCCCATCACACGAATGAAATCGCGCAGAGCCAGCCTCTTTATCGGCCATTCGTCCGCCACTGGGCTCATTGCGAGCATCTTCTGGTGGACGGGAAAAAAATGGCGAAAAGCGAAGGGAATTTTTACACGCTGAAAGATTTGGAGAAAGAAATTCCAAACGCAGGAATAGTATTCCGATACCTTGCGCTGCTCACCAATTATCGCAAGCAGATGAATTTCACGATTAACGCCTTTCATGCGGCCGAATCGGGCTTGGAACATTTGAGTGAAAAAAGATTTGATGAATCTCATCCCAATATACCCGACGAGAGTTATGAAAAAACGTTCCTAGACGATTTAAATAACGACTTAAATACGGCCGAAGCCATGAGGACTCTGTGGCAATTAGTCGGTTATAAGAATACCGGCAGCCGTGCCGATAAAATGGCCTATGCCCTCGGAATTGAATTCTTGGCAGCCGACGAAGAAGTCGAAATTCCTTTGAAAGTAAAGGAATTGGCCGACGAACGGGAGAAATACAGAAGAAATGAACAGTTTATTGAAGCAGACCGCTTGAGAAAAGAAATAGATGCCTTAGGATTCATAAGCGAAGACACATCGGAAGGCCCGGTGCTAAAACCAAAAAAATAAATGGCTCCCAAAAAATCGAATCTCAAACTGCCGCCGCAGAATCTTGAAGCCGAGCAATCGGTGCTCGGTTCCATTCTCATCGACAAAAACGCGATTTTCAAAGTCGCTGACCGGCTGACGCCGAAGGACTTTTACGTGCCGGCGCATGAAAGAATCTACGAAACGATTATTGAACTCTATGACAAGCGCCAGCCAATCGACATTTTGACTCTGACGAACCGCTTGAAAGAAAAAGAACTCCTTGCCGAGGTCGGCGGCTCTTCGTATCTCGCCGAACTCACAAACCAGGTGACTACCGCGTCCCACGTCGACCATTACACCAGCATCGTCAGAGGGAGAAAAGTTCTCCGCGACCTGATCGAGGCCTCGGCGCAAAATACCGAAGACGCGTTCAACTCGGCAAAAGACGTTGACGAAATTATTGATGATGTCGAACAAAGAATTATCGCGATTTCCCAAAAATCGTCGCCGCAAAACTTCATTCCCCTGCGGGACGAATTGAAGCCCGCGTACGAGCGGATTGAAAAACTGCATGAGGGCAAAGGAATGCTGCGCGGCGTGCCAACCGGCTTTACCGCCCTCGACAACATCCTCTCGGGACTGCAACCCTCGGATTTAATCGTAATCGGCGCGAGGCCGTCGCTCGGAAAAACCACCTTCGTTCTCGACATCGCCCGCAATGCCGCGCTCAAAACCAATCTTTCGGTCGGGATATTTTCCATCGAAATGTCGCGCGAACAGGTCATTGACCGGTTTATCGCCGCTGAGTCGCAGGTGCCGCTCTGGAAGCTCCGCACGGGCCGCATCAACGACGATTTGGAGTTCCAGATGATTCAGGCGTCGCTTGACCGGCTTTCGCAGGCGAACATCTTCATTGACGATACCGCTTCGCCGAACATTCTGCAGATGCGTTCGATGGCGAGGCGCCTGCAAATCGAGCACGGCCTTGCTCTTCTTGTCGTTGACTATCTCCAACTCATCGCGCCGCGAACCAATTCCGAAAACATGGTTCAGCAGATTACCGAAATCTCGCGGGGATTGAAAGCGCTCGCGCGCGAATTACACGTTCCGATTCTCGCGGTTTCCCAACTTTCGCGCGGAGTTGAACAACGCGATAACAAGACCCCGCGGCTCTCGGACCTTCGCGAAAGCGGCAGCATCGAGCAGGATGCCGATGTCGTTCTTTTCATTTACCGAAAAGACAGGGACCGCGCGGATTTGCCGCCGGAGGAACAAAATGTCGCGGAAATTCTTGTCGCGAAACACAGGAATGGCCCGCTCGGCACGGTGAGATTAAAATTCGACCAGGAGCGCGTGACATTCCGCAATATGGAAACGCGGTATAACGAAGAAAATGCTGAAATGATTGAGAGTAGTCTTTGATAAAGCAATTTTCAATTTCCAATTTTCAATAAATTTACAATGAAACAATTTACTAATAAACGCAATTGAATCATTGAATAATTGAAAATTCAATGTAAATTGAGAATTAAAAATTGAAAATTTTATTAGTATGAAACTTCCCGATTCCATCCGGGCGCTCGTTGACGCGCTCGCTGAATTGCCTTCCATCGGGCCGAGACAAGCAATCCGGCTTGTTTTTTATCTTATCGGCAAAGGCCCGAATGACATTCAAAATCTTTCGCGGAGCATCGGCGAGCTTAAAAAAATAAAATTGTGCGAGCGCTGTTTTTTCATCCACCAGAATCCCGACTCGCTCTGCGATATCTGCCGGAATCCGGCGCGCAGGCAGGACATTATTATGATTATCGAAAAAGAAACCGACCTCCTCTCGATTGAAAATATAGGCAAGTTCGGCGGCCGCTATTTTATTTTGGGAACAATTTCCAAAACCGGTCTTCTTGACGACTGGCAGAAGCTCCGGCTGCAAAATTTGAAAACGTTCATCGAAAAGAATTCGAGTGGAATGGCCGAGGAAATCATTCTGGGTTTTAACCCGACCAGTTCCGGCGATTTCAACGCCTCGCTTGTTGAAAAAGAACTGAAGCCGCTCGCAAAAAAAATAACCCGCCTCGGCCGCGGCCTCCCCACCGGCGGCGAAATAGAATTCGCGGATGATGAAACACTCGGGAGCGCATTTGAACAGAGGAGATAAAAGACAGTTTTTGGAAAAATCACCCGTGCCGCACAACAATAACGTCGCCGTCTTGCATCATATACTCCTTACCTTCTAAGCGAATCAGTCCTTTCTGTTTCGCCGTTTGCCACGAGCTGGCAGTCACGAGCTCTTGCCAGTTAATAACCTCGGCGCGGATGAATTTTTTCTCGAAGTCGGTATGGATCACGCCGGCCGCTTCGGGCGCCTTCATCCCCTTTTTTATGGTCCACGCACGGGTTTCGTCTTCGCCAGTGGTCAGAAAACTTATGAGGTCGAGGATTTCGTATGATTTTTTGATGAGTATGGAAATCTCGCTCGCCGAAACGAGGTCTATAACAAGATAATCGGCGCCGAGCGATTTAATCTTCTTGGTCAGCGCTTCGCCCGCGTCTTCCTCTTTTCCATTCAAAAGATATATCTGCTTTTTCGCGGTCAGAAGCTGGAGTTCTTTTACAATTTCTTCGTCACGGAATTTCAATGCCGGATTGTTTTTTGATAATTCGCCGCACACCTCCTGCAACACCGGTAAATTCTTGAGTGCTTTCTTGTCTCCCGCGCGGGCTTCGGCTTCAAGCTTAGGCAGTCGCTTTTCAACCGTTTCCAAATCCTTCAAAATCAGTTCTGTGTTTATTATTTCCAAATCGCGAAGCGGGTCAACTGTTCCCTCAACGTGCACAATATCCGAATTGCCAAATAACCTGATAACAATAATTACTGCCTGTGTCTCGCGGATATGCGCCAGAAACTGGTTGCCCAATCCTTCGCCCTTGTTCGCTCCTTTTACCAAACCGGCGATATCGTAAAATTCCACCACTGCGGGAATGATTTTTTTTGAACGGCTGATTTCGTGAAGTTTTTCAAGCCGCTCGTCCGGGACCGTCACAATGCCGACATTCGGGTCAATGGTCGCGAACGGATAATTCGCGATGTTCACCTCTTGCTTGGTCAAAATTTTAAAAAGCGTCGACTTGCCGACGTTGGGAAGACCAACTATGCCTAAAGATAATTTCATAATTTGATATTTTCTGATATATGGGAGGAAAGAAAAAACCCGACATTCGGCAAACCCGGTAGTGAAAATGCGACTGCTCCGCCAAAAGCGGAGAAAAAACTAAACGAAGTCGCATTTCTACTACCGGGCAAACCAACGATAGCGATGGAGAGTTTCATAAAGATGATGGTACAACATTTGGGATAAAAATGAAAAAATCGACCGCGATGATCGATGTATGAAAATAAAATCTCTCGAAAAAACGAGGGGAAGGATGAGAATCCATCCTTCCCCGTACTTGCCGAGGCATCTCGGACGACTGGCCGTCGTCCTGAAGCGCCTAAAGGCGTTCGGCATTCGCCTTTTACCCGACTTTAGTGAAACTTATCACCTCCTTGGTCGGGCTGGTTAAGGGGGGTACTGTTCGCTTCGCTAGCTGACGATCAGTGGCAGGGCGACTTGTGAGGCCGACCGTTCCTGTCGTGCCACTCGGTGCCGCGGAGCACCATCAGCAAGGTGTGACACGCCAGTTGGTGAATCCGTTTCGGCTGAAGCTTGGCTGGAACCCGGACGACGAGCTCGCCGTTCTCGCCCGGTACGAGCCCGAGCGAGAACTTCCTGATAGAGGAATCCTCTTTGAGAAAGACCCCTTCGACGGTGCCGAGCTTGAGCGTGACGGAACGCTTCTCCGGAACGCCAGGCTCCTGACCGGGAAACGGCACCGTCACGACACTCGACCAACACTCGCCGTCTTTCTCCCAGAGCGTCGCTTCGCGGATTAGGCGAAGCTTCCCGCCGCCATTAATCGCTCTCGGAACCGCCATCATGTTGAGAAACTTCTCGGACATGCCGCCAGGCATTGCCGAGATGACTTCAGCCAGCTGCCGTCCGGGTCGGACACGGTATCTCATAAACCCCCTCAATCTGTCTGTTAACTGTTTGATGCCGTACTCCTGTTCTTAGAGTTTCTCTGTGTTAATCACCCCCTCCCCTATTTTCAGATGTCAAGTTTTGCTTCCTCAAGCCATTCTCCTTCCCCTCCTTTCTGGCCTGGCCGAGCATATAGTTTTTATGCGCTCGGTCAAACCGTAAAACCTTCTCTTCATAATAAAAGATTCAGGCCTTTTGTCAAAAACGCTGGGGATAACTCCGCTCCGGATTTCAGTTCTCCAGAACCGGCGTCGCTCCGACTCCGGCGGTCGGAGCGCGCCTGTTATCTCAGTCCGACGGCTCCTACCACTATGCTACAGCATAGTGGTAGGAGCCGAGTTTGGCGAACCTCCAATAGCTTCTGGATAACTGAAATCCTACGCTGATTGCCTGGCGAGTCGCCTCAAAATCTTGTCTTTTTCCGACATTCCGATCCGCGAACGGGAAACCGCTTTTTGCATAACGCCAATCGCCTCATCGTACGTCCCTCGGTCAATCGGATACGGAGTCGCGTCTTTGCCGCCAAACGCGAAACTGTACCGCGCCGGGTCTTCGTACGAGGGTTCTGCTCCGTAAATGATTTCCGAAACCAACGCAAGCGCGCGAATTGTTTTCGGGCCCACGCCTTCGGTCGCAAGAAGATGTTCGTAGCTCTTCGGTTTTTGCTCAACGAGCTTCGCGAGAATTTTTTCGAGGTATTTGCTGCGGGAAAAATCCTCGCCTTCAACCGAATGGTGGCGGAACTCTTTATTTTCAAGATTCAAAAACGTGAACAGCTGACCCTGCCTGTTTTTGACCGTCAACGACTGGCTGATACTCGAAACATGCCGCCGGAGTATCTCGACATCCTTCATCAGGCCTTGATACCCGCCGCCGGTTAACTCCACGCTCATTTTTCTGGTCCCGCCGCTTGCTTGCGCCGCCATATTCAAAGACGGAATTTGGACATCGGAAACAATGCCGCTGTGCGGTTCGCACACCAAGTCCTTTATATGTTCTGAAAACCAGTGGTAGCGCCGTGCGGTCGCGGCGTTCTTATTCATCCCCTGCTGGACAACCGACCACGCGCCCGAACGGCTGAAAAAGAACGCGTGATGATAAATTTGGAATCCGTCCTGCACAAGCGCCGAGTCCACTTTTGCCGCCATCCGCGAGTTGTAGGCAAGGTTGCTGACCACGCCGCCGGCCAAACCGAGCCGCTCGCCCCAGTTCTTGATTTCATCCGTGGTCTTGCGCGATGTTTTGCCTTTGCCGCCGCAGATGAATATGCCGAGATTTTTTTCTTCGCCGCGGATTGCTTCTTTGAGCGCGGCCGTCAGAATCGTGGTCAGGCCAGACGCGTTCCAGTCGAACGCGAGCACCGTGCCGAGCGACTGAAACCAAACCGGGTCGCTGATTCTCCGTACGAACTCATCCGGCCCCAGCTCGGAAACAAGCACATGAATCATCTCGCGGCCCAATTTGACCATTCTATCGAATAACCATCTCGGGCATCTACCTTCATCAAGAGTAAACGTCGCGATTCCTCGTCTCATAATGCTTTAAGAATACCAAATCGCGCGCTCATTCCAAAGAAGGAAATTTTTATTATGTTCGCGAGAAAATAAAAAATACCGCGCCTGCACGGACGCGGTATTTTCATTAACCAAATCGGAAAGAATTATCTTACTGTGTCTTCAAGAGTTCGTTCAGCTTCGCGCGTGTCTTGGGACCAACGGACCCGTATCCAGCATCTCCGGGTTGAGCAATACCGTATTTTTCCTGAAAGGCCTTAACTCCATTTTGCGTAAGAGGACCCAGATATCCGCTTACCGGTCCCTGATAGAGACCTAACTTACTTAAAAGGTTCTGGAGCGCGGTTACATCCCCACCCTTTGCGCCGACCGCAAGGCCTTTCGCATAGGAGCCCGCAGGCGGTGCTGTTGGTCCTGCTGCCGCAGCCGTTCCGGTTCCGGCAGAGACCGCTGTCTGCAATTTAGCAAGCTGAACGACAACATCCTGTAAGAGCGCAAGCGCGTTCGGCGAAGAAAGGTTCGCTTGAATGAACGCAACCTGTTGCGCAACCGCGTTGAGCACGTTTACAACTTCGGTATTCGTTGGATTGGCTGAAAGCGCGGGGATGGTTACCGGAGCCGAGGGAGTTGCTGTCTTTGCGGCCGGAGTTGCCGGAGTTGGAGAAGCTACAGCCACAGCAGAAGACCCTCCTCCGCCACCGCCGCCTCCTCCACCGCCGCCGCCACTGCTACTACCGCCACCACTGCCAGTAGAGGCAACTACAGGCGCGGCGCATTTTGTTCCCGATGGGATAATAGTATATGTCACCGAACCCACGGTGTGCCTGATGTTAACGCTGTCAACTTGAGCGCTGCTACAACTTTGAGAGACCGCGCCGCCGACGCCGCCATCGCTCGCGCTAACGCGCATAGCGCTCGACGCCGAGGTCAGGGTAAAACTTCCTCCGGTAGTGGCCAAGAAACCCACTATCGTGTTTGTAGCGTTGACGACAAGAGAGTCCGCGGCAGAGCCGGAGTTTACTATGAAGTCGTAATTAATGGACGACGTAGTAACCGTAACCGTGGTGCCACCACTGTAGTTGAGCGGGGCCGCGGATGCTCCGAGCGGGAGGAGAAATCCTATCCCGGCGAGCGTTAAAGAAACCAGTAATAATTTTGTTCGCAGTCGAAGAAAGAACTCATTTTTATTCATGCCAGGTAGTAGAAGTTCGGCTTTATATTTATTTTAACTTGCTGTCAGGTAGCGGCCGAACTTTCACTGCCTGGCATGCTTTACTATCCCTGCAAATTGGCTACCAGCAGGAATCTTGAGCTTAATCTATACCTACGCAGATTACAGCTATTTTCGATGAACCAATATTTGCGCTGGATATGATAGTCGTGCTAGCTACAGTGGACGACGCTATTGTGAGAGAAATCGCGGTACTTGTAGCCACAACATTAGCGGTGCAAACCGGCAAGCTTTTCCAAGCAGTTGCAAAAACATACGAACAAGCAGTGGGGTTTCCGGTACCCACAGTAATAAGTGCCGCGTTATCGGTTCCTACCATCGAGGGGCTCGTGCCGCAGGTGCCGATTGTGGGAACAGTACCGGTGGAATTCAAGTGAACGGCAATTCTGACTGTCGAGGTACCAGGACGCGCGTCCACAGTAAATATATCCGAGGAGCTGGCGACGGTAAAGAGCGAAGAGGGAGTCGATGTGCCGATGCCAACTCTGCCGGTAGAACCGACGAAGAATATCGGAGATGAAGTAGCTATGAAGAGAAGGTTGGAAAGCGTACTTGTCCCTCCCGACAGATTGCTGATGAAGTAGCCGGTACTGCCAAAGGTAGCGGCTCCCGTAACATTGAACGTCGTAGAAACATTGACCGTTCCCGGAAGAACAGAGAATATATTGCTCGAAGTAGCTATCGTAAACAGAGCGCCGGCTTGAGGAATACTCGTCGTCGCTATCATAATCTGTCCGGTGCTTGAAACAACGAAGATGGGAGAAGATGTAGCTACGAAAAGAAGTTGGGAAAGCGTGGTCGTTCCCACTCCAAGATTGCCGAGGTTGTAGCTGGCGCCGCTAAGCCCGATACTCGTGCCTGAAGCGCTTACAAAGATCGTTTGACCGACAACTTGTAAATACCCGCCAACAGTAGAGTTATTGGTAGTTGATGCGTTACCAAATAAATCCACCGTAAATGCATTCGAGGAAGTGGCGACGGTGAAAAGCTGGGATGGGCTCGATGTTCCGACACCGACTAGACCCAGACCGGTGGAGCTGACGACGAATATCGGACTTGAACTGGCGATAAAGAGAAAATTATTAGAAGCAGTACTTGTCCCTAAGATAAAGTTGTTGAACGATGAATCGCCGGTAATGCTTGTGTTGTTAAACGTAATCGCGGCAAACGCCACGGAAACGCCGACGACGGCGATAACAGAAGCGGAAGTAATGAACCCGATGGCCTTTCTTGAAAACATAGTGTGTTTTTTATTCATTTCTTATTATTTTTTGTTACTATTTTTTCGACTTTTAGTATTATTTTTTTGACTTTTATTAAAAGTTAAAGTTCGACTTTTTATTTCGCACTTTTATTATTGTTTTAATTCTACTTTATTATACAACATTGTAAAAACCCGAATCTGTGGATAACTTATCGTTGATATATAAGGATTATTTCGGCCTTCGCCAAAAGATGCGCGTTAATTTCCGATTCCAGCGAATTTTTGTCCGCGCCGGCTGACAAATTAAGAAGAGCATCCAAGGCATACAATTTGAAAAAATATCGGTGCGGTTTTCCCAGCGGCGGACACGGGCCGATATAACTATTTTTACCGGCTCCATTTTTGCCCTGAAGCGCTCCTGCGGGAACGCTGTTTTCGGCAATCGAAAAAGTGTTCGGGCTAATGTTCCACAAAAGCCAGTGCGTGAATGTTCCCCTGGGCGCGTCCGGGTCATCCATAATCAACGCCAGGCCTTTTGCGTTTTCAGGGATTGCTCCGATTGCAAGCTCGGGATTGATATTTTCTCCGTCGCAGGTGAACTGTTTTGGGATAAGAGCGTTTTGCCGGAGACCTGGACTGGTGATTGTCATATGTTTGTTCTCGGGAGCCGCGGCTTTTCTTGAGAAAAACGTAAACAACGCAATTGCCAATATTGCCACAACAACTCCTAAAGATAGAATAACAAATTTATTCATATTCGTCATAGTTCAAAGAAAGTTTCTCAACTCTCTTAAGATTTCCGCGGGCAGGGACTGGCCTGGCTTTGTTTTCCCCGGATAGCGCCAGGCGCTGATGACTTTGCGGCGGTTCTTCTCATCCTGAATCATCAGCCAAATTTCATACGGATGCTTGGCGCTGCCGGCTGACTGCATCATTCCGACCGTATCCGGGGCAATGCCCTCTTCAATCCTCTGCGGCGAGCGAATCACCCGTTTGAGCCGCGCTTCCGACAATTGGTAAAACCGCATCTTGCTGCGACTGTGGCTGGTCCAATAAAGAGTTTTGGGTTTTTTCAGAATTGGCATACCGGGCAGTAGAAATGCGACTAAAATATATTCATAATCTTGTGGTGAGATTTCTTATTCTTCAGCTATGCCGAATCAGTCGCATTTTCACTGCCCGGCATAAACTACTTCTTACTTTTTTCATTCCGCCCCACATAATATAGGCACTTTTCGCACGCAAGGTCGTCGCCGGGATACGGACCGTTCAATAAGGCAACGATGTCTTCAAGTTTTTTCTCGAATCCCAGCAAGTCCAGCCGAACAGGGTCGATATGACTTATAAATTCGACCTCCAGTGACGGATTTCTCGCGTCTTTAATAAAATAATGAAGCAGGATGGCTCGGTCCGACGGGTTCAATTCATGTTTGTAAAACATAAACGCGTAGGCCGTGAGCTGCAGCACATAATATTTCTGTTTATCTTCTTTCGGGGCGTATCCGGATGATTTGAAATCGGTCGGTATAAGACGGCCGTTCTTTTCAACGAGAACTTCGTCAAGCTTACCTCCGATTTCATATCCTACTTTTTCATTTACTACCTTCAGGTGCGCCGTGCTGCCACGCCATTTGTTTAATACTTCAATATCGGGGAAAAGAGTTAACCCTTCCTTTCCGAGCGCTCGGATTTCCGGCGGCAATTCTTCTTTCTCGCGATAGGCGTCGTACCGCGATTTCAAAACGCTATCCATCGCCATGTTCAAAACAAACGGCAGTCCGGGAGCCCGTGCGTGATGATGTTCGAGCCAAAAACACGCCCGGCATTCTTCAAAGCCGTACAACCCGCTTGGACTCAATTTCCACAATCCTTCTTTGGTTTTCATAAAATATTGATTCATTGTCCGCCCGAGGCGGATCCGCCTTTGGCGGAAAAATTCATTGAAAATTGTAAATTGATAATTTCAATTTATTAAGTTAAGTATACTATGAAAACGAACTCTGGGGCGGGTTGATGTTATCGCACAGTCCCAGTACTGCTTACTACCAGAGCCATCAAGATCACATATTGATGGTGGCCTGGGTGACCTTCGCGCTCACGAGAGCCGCTTCTCCCTTGGGGATAGTTCCCGCGAACACGAGTGCTGGAATTTTCGGATACCGAGCACTGACCCGCGCCGCTTCGGGAATCATGTCCTCGGTGGTGTAGATGATGATGCCCCCGCCAGTCACATAGGAGAGAGCATCTTGAGGGCTCTTAACCATGCGGACCTCGGCAGCGAGTTAGCCTCCGACGATCCGTGTTTCCTTGAGTTGCTCCTCCAGTCGTCTCATGAAATCCTGATGATCGTCATGATCCTGTCTTTTGGGTTCTCGCGCACCTACATTGACGATAGCGATTCTTTTCATTCTTGTCACTCGCCTCCCTCATCGAGCAGATTTTTGTTTCCCCTGTACGACAATAATTTCATAAGCCAACCCTCCTTGCCTACTCCGCCGAAGCAACTTCGGTTGCGAAGGCCGGGCGCTTGTTGAGCTTCGGAAGGGTTCTCCTCAATTCATATCCTCGCCGCTTGCGGCGAGGTACTGATGAAGGAGAATAAAACCATTGCTATACAGAGGAATTGTGAAAGAACTGATTAAATGGATACTTCATTCTGCTTAAAAAGTCAAATGTAAAACTCTTTTTAACCCTGCGGGAATTCCTCGTCTGTACAGGCGGGGATGTGAGCAAGGTCCGGCGCTATGACGCGTCATAGCGCCGGACAAACGAAGCTTGTATTCCGTTCAGTACCACGGCTGTAAAGCCGTGGGTATCTATATTTTCGCTTTTTCATTTTGATTTTTTATTTTTGATTTTACTTCGTGCCCGCCGAATTGATTTCTCAACGCCGAAAGAATTTTGCCGATGTAGCTCGGTTTCTTTTTTGATTGCACGCGGAAATCGAGTGCGGCTTTGATAATTGGTACCGGCACGCCAAGTTTTTTCGCGGTTTTCACTGTCCATTCGCCTTCTCCGGTGTGCCCGACCGAGCCGGAAATTCCTTCGAGGTTTTCGCCATATTCTAAAAACGCTTTTTCAAGCCAGTCGACGAGCCGCGACTCAATCACGCTCCCGTGATTGTACACGCCAGCGATTTTCGCAAGATCGAATTTATACTTTAACTTTCTGCGTTTGTCCGCGTTGAATCCGCGTAAGTCAGCGGTGCGAAGCACATTGAATCCTTCCGCGATCGCCTGCATCATTCCGTATTCGATGCCGTTATGAATCATTTTGACAAAATGGCCTGCTCCCGACTTCCCCACATATTCATAGCCGTTCGAAACCGCAAGGTCACGGAACAAATCTTCAAGCCGGTCGTAAACCGGTTTTTCTCCGCCCACCATAAGACATGCTCCATAGCGCGCTCCGGCTGGTCCGCCCGAGACGCCGACATCGAGAAAATTGATGCCGAGTTTTTTGAGTTTTTTGGCGCGTCTGACCGAGTCCTCATAAAACGAATTGCCGCCGTCAATCAATGTATCGCCTTTTTCAAGGAGAGAAGCAGAGTTATTTTTTTCAAAAACAATCTCGTCAAAAATTTTACCAGCAGGTATCATCATCCAAATAACTCTAGGCGACGCAAATCGCTTAATCAGTTCTTCAACGCTGCCCGCAACCGCAATTCCTTCTCGCGCGGCTTCATCGCGCGCCGCTTCGTTCACGTCGTATGCCGCCACGCGCCAATTCTTTTCCAAAAGACGCAAAGCAAGATTTTTTCCCATTTTTCCCAATCCAATGATGCCTATTTCTTTTTTTGCCTCTCGAGAAAAATCTTCTTCGATTTTGGGCAATGAATGTGATTTATAAACAAGAAGCGGCGAAGAATTTTTCTTCCACGCTTTCGAAATCGGGTCAATAAATTTCCAGCTTGCCGCAATCTCGTCGGTGCTTACGAACAGCGTTTGATTCCCCGAAATTGCGTCGAGCAGGAGCCGTTCGTACGCATCAACGAACAGCTCTTTTGAAAAAGCGTTCTTGTAATCGAACGAAAAGTCCTTTTCCTCCATGAGCATCTCCGCGCCGGGCCGTTTCACCCAAAACGAAGTTGTAATGGCTTCTTTCGGCTGAATCTGATAGCGAAGAATATTTTTGTAATGCTTGACCGCTCCGCCCGAGCCGCTCCCGGGCGGACAAAAACAAGGAGACGGATGCTTGAATGTGACAATGACTTCGGCTTTTGATTCCGGCATCATTTTGCCGCTTTCAAGATAGAGAGGCACGCCCTCGAAACGCGGCGTGTCCAAGAAAGCGGTGATGTGAAAGTATGTCTCCGTATCCGAATTCGCTTTTACGTTTTTTTCATCTCTATAACCCTCGTATTGGGCGCGAACCGCGAAACGCTCCGCGTCTTTTTTCGTAAAAATCTTCAGGCCGTTGAGCGTTTCAGCGCGCTTTTTGCGGATGGAATCGGCTTCAAAACTGCCGGGATTTTCCATGGTGAAAAGCGCCAGAAGCTGCAATAAATGATTCTGGCCCACATCGCGAAGCGCTCCCGCGGTATCGTAAAAACCGCCGCGACTCTCGACGCCGCGCGTTTCCCACAAACGAATCCTGATGTCTTCAATCGAATGCTTATCCCACGCCGGCTCCAAAAAATAATTCGAAAACCGGAACGCGAGAATGTTCTGAACTGTTTCCTTGCCGAGATAGTGGTCTATCCGGTAGATTTGCTCTTCTTTAAAGAGTTTTCCCAAAAGAGCATCGAGCTCTTCGGCGGTTTTCAAATCCTTGCCGAACGGCTTTTCGACAATCACCCGGGTCCATCCTTCTTCGGGACTGCACGGTTCGGTCAGGCCGGAGTCCGCAAGATTTCTGAAAATACCTTTGTAATATTGCGGCGGCACCGCGAGGTAAAAAAGTTTGTTGGCGCACGTCCGCCATTCATTATCGCGATACCCAAGCAGTTCCGCTAGATTCTTGTACCCGCTCTTTTTTTCAAAAAATCCACTCGAGTATATGAAGAGTTTCGAGAACGACTCGACGAGTTCGACTGTCACGCCGTTTTTTTTGCTTATGCCGATTGTTTTTTTAATCCTTGACTGGAATTCCACGTCGGATATTTCCTGCCGCGAAAATCCAACAACCTGGAAAAGCGGCGGCAAAAGTTTTTTCCGATAGAGATGAAAAAGCTCCGGCACAAGCTTCCGGTTCGTCAAATCCCCCGTGGCGCCAAAAATCACGAGGATTGTCGGATTTTTTGATTTGAAGTCAATGCCGTCCATGTGATTTATTTTATCAAAACCGCCCGGACCGGCGACGCCTCGGCTCCTTTGATTTTTAACGGCAGACCGATGAAAAAGTACCGACCCGGCTTAACTTCCCGAAAATACAATCCTTCGTACACTCCGATTCCCGCTTTGAGAAGCATCGGATGCACGGTATCCGGCTTTAAACGGAATTTTCTTATAGACGGCCCGTCAATGCCCACTGCTTTTATTTTCGACTTCACCAGAAATCGGGCTCCTGACTCATTCAAATAAACGAAATTTTTATTGAACCGCTTGGACTTTGTCTGTCTCGCCTGCCTGCCGGCAAGGCAGGAGTTTTTGGTTTTGAAAAGAATAATTTCTCCTGCTTTCGGCTTAATTCTTTTAATCTCCAACTCCCCTATTTCCTCTTTAACATTTTCAAAATTTATCACGCGGCACCAGCCAACGCATTTTTCAAGCACCAGTTTGTCTATTGTTTTTCCATTTTTGAGATAATGAAGCGGCGCATCGAGGTGGCTCCCCGTATGAAGTCCCATACTCAAAGCCGAAAGATTGGATTTGTCTTTCGAAAAAACCTTGATTCTTGTAAGGCTAGGCGCCTCGTTGCCCGGATACACCGGCTCGCCTCTGCCGATTGGCCGGCTGATGTCGTAAATTTTCATTCCTTTCATAGTCAATCTTTTTCTAATCCTTTCCTCAACAGCCGCTCAAGATAAATTGTAATAAAAACTACAAACAAAGTGATCGTTACCGCATATAAGAATTTTGCCAAGAGCGTGTTCGTGCCCAAAGGGAAGAAATAGTCTATCAGCGATTTTATTGCTTCATTCCACGCTAAGCTCGCGACCAAACTGAACGCCGCCACAATATAGATGAGCGACCGTTCCTTTACTTCGCGTCGCAATCGGGGTTCCCCTTCTTTGATTTTGCCGATGTTTTCTTCGAGCATTGTTCTCTATGGTTAACGCTATTTTATCTCAAATCTCTCGAACTGACTAATGGCGCCGTGAGAAAAATTTATGGGCGAAAATTTTCCGCCGACTGCCACGCAAGTTCAAAAAGGGATTTGAATGAATTCACCACGTCATCGCTCTCGATGATAAGCGCAAAATGTTTTTTGAAAGAAAAAATAGCAATTTTATTTCCGTAAATAATCGTGTCGCTTGAAAACTTGAATTCTTTCGGAGCTAAGCGAGCATGATAATTCGATAAGTGTTTCAATTGCTCCAAATAAAAGTGGCGCGGCGGCGGAGCAGAGATAATTTCTCGAGCTCGAACCTTTCGTTCTTTAAAGAGTTTAATAAGAAGTTCGTAGACCTGCTCAAATTTTTTGGGGATCGCTTCAGGTGAAAAGAATGTCATTATTTCCTTAATATCGCTTCGTTTTGTGATTTCTCGATATACCTCAAACATTCCTTCATTGCTCTCAAAAAACTTGATGCTTGGCTTCGCCGTCTCCGAACGATACAGCGCTGAAAGCTCCGGCATTACTTGTCGGATCAAATTTGTCTTGCGCTCCATTTCCTCTTCCAATCTGCTCGGCGGCAACGCAAGAAATAACTTTTTCTTTTCTTTGGGAACAACTACTACAAGTCCTTTCTCAATCAAAGAATCGAGAATCAAGTACACCGTGGGCCGCTTGAGAGCAGTATGTCTTGCAATGGCAAGCACGGCCGACGGCCCCATCTGCAAAAGCGCCAGATATACTACTGATTCATTCTTATTAAGGCCAAATTCTTCTAAGGTCTGCAAAAGTTCCATAACGAGAGGATACTCTAAAACGATAAATATGTCAATAAATATGACAACTATAATAAATACAGTTTTAACCCTTATTTTAATTGATTTTTATGCATTGACTTATTGACATTATTATTGACTATTTATGAATCATAGTAAACTAAATCTATGAAAAAATTTCAAATCGGGATTTTGATAATTTTGGTCGCAGTCACTGGCTTTGTTGCATGGTATGCCACTTCTCAAAAAGCCGAACCGCCTACCACCGGTCAACCATTACGAATCGGCGTTGTCCCATGGATAGGCGATGGAGTTTATTATGTGGCGCAAGCAAAAGGATTTTTTGCGCAAGAAAAAGTAAATGTTGAGTTCGTCAATGTTGATGATTTTGCAATAGCGAAAGAACTTTTAACAGCGGGCAAAGTTGACGCAATTTACTTGACGCCAGAGACGGTGGCAGTATTAAACGATGCTGGAGTCAAACTCAAAATTGTTGCGGCCAATGATTTGAGCGCTGGAGCTGATGGAATTATTGCGACACCAGATATTAAGAACATCGAAGATCTAAAAGGCAAAAAAGTTGCCTTTGAAATCGGATCAACCTCGCATTTTCTTTTGTCTTATTTGCTAAACCAAAAAGGCCTTACAACTAAAGATTTGCACGTTGTTGAAGCAATTGCGCCAGATGCGGGGGCAACATTTGTCGCTGGTAAAGTAGACGCCGCAGTAACTTGGGAGCCGTGGTTATCAAAAGCCGCCGAGAGAGTGGGCGGACATTTATTGATAAGTTCTAAAGATGCGCCGGTGATATTTGATATGCCGATTCTTCGTGCCGAAGTTGTTGATAGCCGACCACAAGATGTAAAAGCGATGTTGCGAGCCGTCTTTGCCGCTCAAAAATGGATTAGTGAAAATAAGCCGGAAGAAGTGGCAAAAGTAATTGCAGGACCTCTAAAGATTTCCCAGCAAGATGCCATTGACCAAATGCTCGGGGTTCATTGGCCAAGTTATGAGGAAAATCTAAATATGCTCACTACTGGAACTTATTCGGTAAAAAACTCTCTGCAGATTGCAGGAGATTTATGGCAAAAATTAGGTCTGATAAAAAATACTGTCAATACTGATGAAATCGTTGACGCCTCATTCTTGAAAAATCTCTACAAATGAAATCCGACAGAAAAAATAGCAGAACGCAGTATACAATTTTTGCAGTTTCAGGGTCACTAATTTTTCTGTTAGGTTGGTCACTTCTGACCTACACGGGGTTTGTTAGGCCTTTCTTTTTACCGACACCGACAAAAGTTTTGTCGGCAATGGGCTCATTATTCACAGAAGGAAGATTGTCTGCGGATATTTTCGCGAGTGTGTATAGAATTTTGTTAGGGTTTTTACTCTCGTTAGTAATTTCTTTACCACTTGGAATTGCTCTTGGTATTTCCCGAAAATTCGAAGCATTTACCGAACCGCTTATCGCTTTCATCCGCTACATTCCGCCGTCTGCATTTATTCCACTTGCAATTACCTGGTTCGGCATAGGTGAAATAGAAAAACTCATAATTTTGTTTTTAGGGATTACACCATATCTCGCACTTCTTATTGCTGACATCGTGATAAATACAAGAGGTGAACTTGTGGAAACAGCACTTACTCTCGGCGCAAGCGACAAAGATATTATCACAAAAATTGTTTTCCCAAATGCTTTACCGGGCATCTGGGATTCCTTCCGCATTATGATTGGCTGGGCATGGTCTTTTGTGATAATAGTTGAAATTGTTGGAGCTTCTTCTGGCTTGGGGCATTTGATGATTCAATCACAGAGATTTTTGAGAACCGATAATATTTTTGCCGCAATAGTCGTGATTGGTTTCTTGGGGTTAGCCACGGATTCTTTTTTCAAGATAACTTACAAAATTTTCTTCCCATGGACTGAAAAATCACATGCCCAGCAGTAGAAATGCGACTGGATCAAAACCCAATCATGTTATTTCGTTTGCATACTGATTTTGGATATATTCACTATATGATGTGTCCGAACCGGGAAAATTCTTTTTGTCGCATTTTCACTACTGGGCATGCTTGAACTTAACAACGTTTCTAAAACCTATACGCAAAATAGTCAGCAAGTTGAGGCGGTTAAAAATCTCAACTTGTCTGTTAAAGAACGTGAATTTATCGCTCTTGTAGGCCCGAGCGGTTGCGGTAAAACCACACTTCTTAAAATAATCGCAGGACTTGTTTGTGCCTCAAGCGGCGAAATTATTTTGGACGGGAAGAAAATTTTGAATCCGGGAAAAGACCGTGGGCTGGTTTTCCAGCAATTCACTCTTTTTCCGTGGCTAACAGTCAGAGAAAACATCTCATTCGGCCTTGATTTACAAAAGTTAGATAGCAAAAAGAAAACCGAAATTGTTAATCATTATCTTGGCGTTACAGGATTGCAAGATTTTGCAGAATTTTATCCCAAAAATCTTTCCGGTGGTATGCAACAAAGAGTCGCTATTGCTCGGACGCTTGCGAATAGTCCAAAAATTTTGCTGATGGACGAGCCGTTCGGCTCATTGGACTCACAGACCCGCTCGCAAATGCAGGAATTTTTAACCAAACTTTGGGAATCTGAACGCCATACAATTCTTTTCATAACCCACGATGTCGGGGAGGCCGCATTTCTTGCCGATACAGTCTATGTTTTGAGCAAGCGTCCGATGGAGATAAAAAATACTTTCAGCGTTCCATTTGCTCGTCCACGAATACATACCCTCAAACATACTAAAGAGTTTTTTGATTTTGAAAATAGGATAACGCGAGAATTGGAAGATTGATTTTTTACTTACCGCATTTAGTCGAATATCTCTACTCTCTCAACGCGCGCGGACGGCGGGCCTTTTTTGCACCATTCCAAAAGTTTATTCAAAGCATCTTCTTCACCTGCAGCTTCAATAGAAACCGAGCCGTCGGATTCGTTTTTCGCAATGCCTTTGATGCCGAGCTCTTGAAATTTTATTCTGGCCGAATGTCGGAAAAATACGCCCTGCACGGTGCCGAAAACTTTAACTTTGAGACGTTTCATATCTAATACCTCATTCTATAAACCCTACCACTGTCGCCATCCGGCCTTCTGGTTCGCCGGTTTTTCGGGAACGATAATGCGAAAAGAAATTTTCATTTGCGCCCGTATCAATTCCGCTCGCTTCGATATGTTCTTCCGAAATGCCGGCATTCCGCAGTTGACGGATGTTCCAACCGAGAAAATCAACAGCGATTCTGCCGTCGGGCAGGCGAATCAAAAAATTTCCCCATTTTTCCTGATTCGGTATTCGAGTTTTAATTTCATCCTCGGAAAATATATACGAGTCCTTTAATATCCCGGGGCCGAACGCTACGAATATATCTTCTCGCCTGCTCCCCATTTTTTCGAGCGCTCCAACGATTTTTTGGATAAATAACTCTTGAGTATTAATCCTGCTCAAATGAGCAAGGGCAATAAATCCTTTCTTTTCGTCATAAAAGACAATCGGCAAGCAATCGCCCGTTAAAAGAAAAAGAAATAAATTCGGGGTTGCCGTAATCAAGGCATCAACTTTAATACTGCCGGTAATTTCCTCTAATCCCCTGCCTCGAAACGCCCCGTCAACCCCGTTAGAAGCCGCCCTCCCGACCAAAGCGGGACGGCTACGGCCGCCTCGGGGCGCCCTGCTTCTAACGGGGTCAACCGAAATCACTTCGGTTCCGTGCAAAACCTCCATTGCCACGCAGTCCCTCGCGGCCATTCCGACCGCATTCAAAAAGTTTTCTCTGTTCTTCAATACTTCTTCTTTCAAGCCGAAATGAAACGACATATTGCCGTCTTTCTTTTCGGAAAACCCGTGAATGATACTCGGAAATTTTTTTAACCGCGCTGATTGATACATTACTTTCTTTTTCTTACACGGGCAGTTCCCTGCCGCAGTATTGCAATTTTTCCGTTATTGAATTTGGCCAGTGTCGAGGGCTTTGAAACCAATCTGCCGCTATCTATGTAAAAATCGACTCCTTCTCCGAAATACTTTTTTGCTTCCATAATTGTTTTTGCTGGCGGTTTACCCTCAAGATTCGCGCTCGGAGCCACCAATGGGCCAGTGATTCCAAGTAATCTTCGCAAACTGCTTTTTGCGGGCAATCTGAATGCCAGTTTCTCTGTTTCTCGATGGAGATATGAAAACTTTTTCAACGGGCACGGCAAAAGTATGCTCACTTTGCCGGGCCAAAGTTTCTTTACTGCTTTTCCGGTTTCTTTATCAAGTTTGACGCCGAAACTCTCCAAATCGTTTAACGAACCAATCAAAATAATCATCGGTTTATCCGGCCGGCGATGCCGCAGCCGATAGATTCGGCTGACCGCGCCGCGCGAGAGCGCCAAGCCCACGATTCCGTAAATCGTATCAGTCGGAATGACGCCGACTCCGCCTTGTTCTAAAATTTTTTCAACGTCAGCAGAAAATCTTTTAAAAACTTTCATAACTCATAAATTACGTCTTTCCGCTCAACTATCACTTGCCAATTTTTCTTTTTGGCTACTCGATACAGCGCAGCGTTCGGATTGAAACAAATCGGTTTTTCAACCAGTTTCAAAAACGGAGTATCCGATTCGGTGTCGCCGACGCCGATGGAATCCCTAAGCGTCAGATGCTCTTTTTCAACCGCCCGCTTCAATACTTTTGCCTTGTCAAAAATCAAATCCGCGTAAAGCGCTCTGCCGGTAAAACGCTTGTTCGCGTCGAGTTCGAGCAGGCGGCCGTACACTTTGTCGAAGCCAAGTTCTCTTCCGAATCTCCCGACCACGTACATCGGCGAATGCGAGATTGCCAAAAGATAGTACTGTTTCTTTTTCAATTCTTTCACCAGATTGCGCGTGTAGCGATACAGCCGGTTTTTGTGAAACGAAATCACCTTTTTTACCACTGACAACAAATCTTTTTCTTTGACGCCTTTTATATTCTCATCAAATGCCTTGACGGCCGCGTCAATATACTTTTCATAGCTGTCTTTCCTGTCAAGCCAGCGCTCGTATTCTTTCGCGTATGTTTTGCGGACGCTTGAAGGGAAAACTCCCCCAAGAATCAGCGCTTCGACAAGTTCTATCAATAAACTGGACCGGAAAATCGTTCCGTCAATATCAAACACCGCGACTTTTCTTCTTCTCATTTTATTACTTCGCGACTTGTTGCGAAGCAGAAGAGAAGAAGAACCCTTCCGAAGCTCAACAAGCGAAGGAGGGTTAGATTTTTGAAAGTGGGCAGTTTTCATGATTGTGCGGCCGGGCAGTGCAGTACTTTCTTCCATAATCAATGAGGCGATAGGTAATGGGAAACCATTCTTTTCGCGGAATTATTTTCATCAAGTCTCGCTCGATTTTTTCCGGCGTATCGTTGTCGGTCAAGCCGAGTTTTTTCGAAAGCCGGCGGACATGGGTGTCGACCGCGATTCCTTCCACAACGCCGTAGACGTTGCCTAGAATAACGTTTGCCGATTTTCTACCGATGCCCGGCAATGTGAGCATTTCATGCATTGTCCGCGGGATTTTGCCGCGGAATTTTTCTTTGAGCATTTTCGCGGCGGCCAAAATATTTTTTGCTTTGTTCCGGTAAAATCCTGTCGGCCTGATATCGTTTTGAAACTCTTTGATACTCGCTTTCGCGTAATCATCCAAGGTCCTGTATTTTTTAAAAAGCGCTTCGGTCACTTCGTTCACTTTTTTATCGGTGCATTGCGCGGACAACACCACGGATACAAAAAGCTCCCAGGGATTGCGATATCTCAACACAATTTTGGATTTCGGGAAAAGCGATTTCAGCGCCCTGAGTATTTTAAGAACTTTCCGTTTACGCACCAGAATTTCTTTTGACGAAAGTGATTTCATTTTTGTTACTTTTAATCTTAATGGATTTCTGTCGCAAAGAAAACCTTCTCTTATGAAAACTTTGACAGAAAATGCATATTTTATTACTCTGAATCCAGGAAGTTGACACAAAAATATAAGAGAGAAAGCGAGGTGAGCGAAATGCAGGGTCGTACCTTTCAAGAAAGATACGGACGCCTAAGACGCAGGAACCTCGAAGAAACAGGACCTGGACAAGGAAGACGGGCACCCGGCAGATCGCTCAAGAATTACGTGCTAAAAGCCTTGAGTTCAGCCATGGAAGCCAGAGCGCCAATCGGAGAAGTCAGAAGCGCTCCGCCCTTCAGCCAAGCCGACGATAAGGGCCGCGACATTGTCATCGTTGACAATGAAGGCGTTCGGCATCGGCTTCGAATAGAGAATTCCGATGCCGAAGCTCAAAGGTCCAGGCGCCGCATGGCCGAAAACAGGATGTTTTCAATCGCAGTCATCGTGACCGGATTCAACGATCCTCCAGAACAGATTCTCGAAAAGATCGGTGAAGTAATGCCGTTCCTTCGAGGATTCGAACTCCGGAAGGAAAAGACGACATGAGTTGCTTACGCTGGTTACGCGAAGTTTATGGTGCGATCCGGTTGGCCTTCCACAACATACGGGTGGGGTTGGGAGGATAACCCAACCGCCGCCCCCGAAAGGAGACCGTAGATGAGATGCAGAGTCCGAGTCAAGCCCATGGAAATGAAGGAGCCGAAGTGCCCAGTATGCAAGACACTATTCTCGGTTTCGTTCCTGCTCCTCGCGATGTTCTTTTCCGAGGAGCACAAGCAAGCCGGCGGCAAGCAGGTCCAATGCCCGTCCTGCAATAACTGGCTCTGGGTAGACACTGACGGCAAAATCAAAGCCCTGCTCGGCATCGTTATCGTGCCCCCTCTGCTATACGGTCTTCGTTACAAAATCTACCTCTGGATGAGCTTCCTTAAAGAAGCTCGGACTCGGCTGAAAATCGGCCGCGGCTAAATAAAGGAGGCGCCTGATGACGATATACTGCCCGTCATGCAAAAAATCGTTGCCGGGCGACCCCACCGAACCGGACTTTTTCTCGCCCATAGAGAAACAGACAGGTGGAAAACTCTTGCAGTGTAGAGAGTGCAGTGTCTGGCTCTCCGTTTTGAGAACAGGAAGAGTTGTGCCAGCAATTACCCGGAAACGTAGCGACGAGTAACATCTGACGGCGCCAGAGCAGTAACATCCAGCGCCAGAAAGGAACTCGCCCATGACACCTCGCTCACCGCCCCATGCCCGGTAGTGAAAATGCGATAACTCCGCTGGAAGCGGAGGATTGAAAAAAATCGCATTTCTACTACCGGGCCATGCCCCCGCACATTTTGTGTCGGGGGCGAAGTATTTTTATGAAACTTTTTATCTTCGCTCACGAAAACTCTGCAATCAGCGCCATATGGTCGGAAACAATATCGGGCAGAACGGCGAAATTTTTTACTTCAATATCCGGAGTCACAAAAATATGGTCTCCCCAATAATCACCGTACTTTTCCATATCGGCATAATTACTGTTCCGCGTCCGCGGCATTCCGTATTCTTTCAAAAGATTCCGCATGTGCTCCTCGAACATTCCGATGCTCTTGGTATCGGGATACGCGTTGAAGTCACCGCATAAAATAGTACTGCCTCCCGCTTCACCCACATATTTTCGTACAATCTCGAATTGGGCGACTCGTTTCTCGGTGTCGCGTTTGTGTCCAGGGTCAAGAAGGCCATGCAAATTAAAAACATGCAAGGGCGAATTTTTGCCATCGTCAACTTCAAGATATTGCATGCCGCGCGGACGCTCCTGCTTACTCTCAACTTTTCCGCTTGCCGTTTCGGAGATAGGAATTTGCCGGTGCGCGCGAACCGACAACGTATTCCGCACGAATGATCCTTGGCCGAGAGCGAGAGGAAATGAAACCGGCCCGTCGAAATCCCATCCTTCCTCGTCTTTCGTAAAGTATCCCCGAAAATCCGTAAGTATTCTCTCAAGCACTGTGGACATATCGGCGCGAGCTCCTTTCGAAAGTGGCTGGGGTTCACCAGGAGTTTGAAACACCTCCTGAAAACAAAAAATATCCGTGGTTTCGGCGTTCCGTTTCACAAATTCAACCAACGGTTCAAATATTTTTCCTCCCCAGATGTTTAAGCAGATTAATTTCATGCCAATGTTGTCTACATTTTCGAGCCCAATACTTGTAGCGATGAAAATGTAGCCACAACATTGAGCACCCCACACCTTTTAAGACGAAGACAGTATAGTATATCTCCCCAAAAGCAATGAAATGACTTTGTTGTTTGATACTGTTTATGCATATTCATTGCTAAAAAGGTGTGGGGTAACGGTTTGGCAACTGCTCAAGCTTCGCCTTTCGGCTCGCCTTCGCAGGCCAAGCCCGTTAATATCCCAATTTCTTATTAACTATATTCTTAAGTGGTCTTCCGGCCAAAAATTCTTTCAGGTTCTTGCAAAAAAGCTCGATCGCCCTATCCATATATTTTTCAGAGAGGCCGGAGTGATGGGGAGTTATGATGACATTTTTCATATTCCACAACGGACTTCGCGGTGATAGCGGCTCTTCTTCTGTCACGTCAAGCCCTGCGCCTCCGATAATCTTTTTCTTCAGCGCAAGAACAAGTTCTTTTTCATTTACGATTCCGCCTCTGCCGATATTGATAAGAACCGTGGTTCGCTTCATGCGTTTGAACTTACTCATATCAAAGAGGTGATGCGTATCTATCGTGTGAGGGAGACAAATGCACACGAAATCGGCTTTTGGCAGCAGAGAGTCCAGATACTTCTCGGTTTTAAAAACATCGGCATAGGATGATTTCTGTTTTTTGCCGCGGGAAACGGCGATTACCCGCGCGCCGAAAGAATTTGAAAGCCGCGCGACCTCTGAACCGATATTTCCCAGTCCCGAAATCAATACGGTTTTTCCTTTCAATTCGGTAATGGTCTCATCGGGTTTCCAAATATGCTTTTTTTGATTTTGCCACGTTTCGCGGAATCTCCGCGTGAACGTCAGCATAAAACCTATGACATGCTCGGCAATCGGCGTGGCGTGAATGCCCGAAGCATTGGTAATGACAATCGGATGTCTGAGCATCTCCGGAGTAAGCAGTTTATCCACTCCCGCGGAAAACGACTGCACCCACCGGACATTTTTCAGGCGGACAAGCGGCGGGATATCGGAAGAGTGTCCTGCAATAATGTTTGCATCGAGGGCTTGCCGCTCCGCTTCTTTCATGTCCGACGTTACGCGCACTTCCACCTTATTCTTCGTTATGTTCTTTATCTTTTTCAAGTAGGCCGGCTTGAAGAAATGCGGATGAGAGGTATCCCGTATCGGATGCGTTGCGATGAGCAGTTTCATATTTATATAAATTACTTAATTCTAACAATCGTTGACTTCTTAAGTCCATATCGTCCTCTTACCCATTTATCTTCATCGGCGAGAACGTACTTCCCGTATGCGTTATCAGGGGCAATCACGAGATCTACGCACCATTTAGCTTTTTTGTTTTTCTCGCTTGTTTGAAGCAATACGATAAAATCAACGTCTCCCGGCCGTTTTTTCTTGGTGGTAAAACTTCCCATGACATACGCATGCTCAATCGGGATAACGTTATCGAGCTGCCGCACGATCCTTTTTGCGTTCACCCAAAGCTCTTTTCTATACTTTGTTTTGAATAATCTTTTGGGAACAGATTCAAACTTCATATACTGTTTGGCGTTCTCAAAATGAGAATGTTACGCTCAGTGACATTTTTCGATATGTTATACGGATAGGAAAAGAAATTTAGCCTTACTCAAATATCGGAATACTAAGACAGCGATGCACGCGCCAAAAGCAGAAGCTATAATAGCTATCCCGCCCTCCTCAATAGAGTATCGGAATTGTACATCAAGAAATAACGACGAAAAACCAAATAAAATAGTTGACCACAGTAATCCAGAAATAATAGCTTTCGCCCAAAGACTCAACTTTTTAGCCAAGTCCATGAAAATGGCGGGGACTAGATAAGCAAATGCTATAAGCCACGAGGGCTGATGACCATGCCGAGGAATCAAAACCCCCTTCCCTACCTGCTCGCTGAATGCTGGACCAATGGCCGTAATGGCAATAAAGAAAAAAGTGACCATTGTAACCTCTGCGATCCCGGGAATTACTTTCTGAGCCATTAAAAAAACTAATATCACGACGAAGGCAATAACACCGGCTCCCCAAAAACCAATAACTTCATATGGGCCCCGTGGCAGAAAAGGCACAACAAAAATGAAGAGTATGGAAAGAATTGAAGCAAATGAAAGCAATTCAAAAAATTGTCGCTCATAAGCTTCGCGGTCTTGCCGAATTTTAGAAAGACAAATTATAAGCCCACCCAAAATTCCAAGAAGAAGCAGTATATGAGGAGGACTCCAAATTACTAAAGGGCTATTAAGATTTTCTACTCCGAATATGCGATGCCACATCTCATCAAAGGGCGCTGAAAAAGGAATAAGTAAAAGAGGCAGAGTGAGTTTTCGCCAAAATCTATCTTTGCTTCTAAGCCATCCATACAATGCTGCAAGTATCGAGAGAATCACTGAGAGATACAAAAAGATATGGGGCGGTATCCAAAATGAATCCCGTCCGACAGCCACGTGCCACCACGTATCCCAAAGAAGTGCCGCAACAGCAATAGACAAAAATGAAGAGACTGAAAGCAATATAAACTTTTTCTTTTTTTCGCTCATTTATTCTTTGATAACATACTCTGATGTTCTTCGCTATTCACAAGCCCGCAACGCTTACATTTGGCAGCGAGTCCGCAAAGAAAATCAAATTTTCTTTGCGGCGAGCGAACCAAATGAAAAAATGTTATGCTCCGTGACATTTTTTATACTTTTTCCCGCTCCCGCCCGCCGTCGCTAAAGCTTTGGCGGACTTCGCTTCTCTTCTGTAATATATCAAAGATTTTTCTCATGGCAATGTTTATACTTAATTGGCTGTCCATTCTCCTTTTTCGCTCCGCACGGGCAGGGATCATTTCTCCCCACCTTCCTTCCGGGCGCGGACTCACGCGGACTTAACGCTGACTGACGCTGAATAATTTCTGCGTTTGTCCGCGTACCGTCTGCGCCTGTCCGCGATTTTTCGGCTTCCCGAAAAATATTCATAAACACCCATGCGTTGAAATTGGTCCAAAATCCCTGAAAAAGCCGATGTGCTTCGTGACGATACTCTACAATCGGGTCTTTTTGGCCGTACGCGCGGAGACCAACTGATTCACTCAAAGCTTCAAGGTCATCCAATTGATTCATCCAAAGAAGGTCGAGCATGCTCAAAAGCCGGTTTCTCGAAAGCGGGTCGCCTCCTGCCTCGTCGCTCCGCTTTTTCAACAGGTCGATTGCAGTTTGAAAATTGGAAATTGGAAATTGGAAATTTTTATCGACTATGCCCGCCTCTTCTAACATTTTCTTCAGCTGTGTTTCAAAAGATTCTTCCCCCGAAACTTCTCTCATCTGTTCTTGCGACGCCCAAACCTTTTTGAAATAATCTTCAACCGCCTCAAAAATAAGTTTTGAAACGTCTTCGCGACTTATGCTTTCGAGAATTTCCTGCCTTCGCTTATAAATGGACGTTCGCTGTTTATTCAACACATCGTCGTACTCAAGAAGCCGTTTCCGTAAATCAAAATTAAATCCTTCCACTTTCGCCTGCGCCTGGCCGATTATTTTTGAAAGAAAATTCGCCTGGATGGGCTGGTCTTCCGGCAAATTAAACGTCTCCATCATATTTTTTATTTTCTCGCCTCCAAAAATCCGAAGTAGGTCGTCTTCGAGCGACAGAAAAAACTGCGCTGACCCCGGGTCGCCCTGCCTGCCTGCCCTGCCGCGCAACTGGTTATCAATGCGCCGCGCTTCGTGCCGCTCGGTGCCGATGACATGAAGTCCGCCGAGTTCTTTTATCTTGTTCGCCTCTTGGGGGTCGGGCGGATTCCCGCCCAAAATAATGTCCACGCCGCGTCCCGCCATATTCGTAGCCACGGTCACGGCGTTCGGCCGGCCTGCCTGGGCGATAATCGCGCCTTCGTGTTCATTGTTCTTGGCGTTCAAAACCTCGTGGGGTATTCCGGCGCGAAGGAGTTTTTCGGACACGCGCTCGTTTTTCTCGATTGACGTGGTGCCGACGAGTACCGGCTGGCCCCGCTGATGCAACGCTTCTATCTCTTTCACTACCGCATCCCACCTCGCATCCGCTGTTTTATAAATCGCATCCGGCAGTTGCTCCCGAATGAGCGTCCTATTCGTCGGAATGCTCACGACTTCGAGATTATAAACTTTATGAAATTCTTCGGCGGACGTTTGCGCCGTACCGGTCATGCCGGCGATTTTTTTATAAATCCTGAAATAATTTTGGATTGAAATTTTCGCGTATGTTCTCGATTCCTCTTTCACCGGAACGCTTTCTTTCGCTTCAATCGCCTGGTGGAGTCCGCCGTTGTACCTTCTCCCGTGCAGCATCCTGCCAGTGAATTCGTCGACGATAATCACTTCATTGTTTTTGACCACATAATCCTTGTCGCGCCGGAACAGCGTTTTTGCTTTCAGACACTCTTCGAGAAAATGAACCAGGCGAAGATTCTCCGGAGCGTACAAATTCTGAATGCCGATTATTTTTTCCACTTTTTCTATTCCGGAATCGTTGATGCTCACATTTTTGAATTTTTCATCCACCTTATAATCCTCGTCCGGCTGCAAGCGTTCCACGATTCTTGAAAATGTTTTGTAGAATTCGCTTGACTCCGCGTCCGGCGCGGAAATAATGAGCGGCGTCCTTGCTTCATCAATAAGAATGCTGTCAACCTCGTCAATGATGGCGAAATTGCGGCTTCCTTGAACCTGTTCTTCCCGGGCGTACGCCAAATTGTCGCGAAGATAATCAAAACCGAATTCATGATTCGTGCCGTAAACAATGTCCGCCGAATAGGCTTCGCGCCTCGACAAGGGCCGCAAAAATTCCTGTTGAATCAAAAAACTGCCGGTGGCATCCTCCTCTTTGTTCAAAAGCGCGGAACCTGCCGCATCTCCATCTTTCGGATACTCTTCATATTTGCGGGCAACATACGAAGGGTCGTACGCGAACGCGGCGTTCGGCACCAGACAAGCGACGTTTAAGCCGAGCGCCCGATAAATTTTCCCCATCCATACCGCGTCGCGCCGCGCGAGATACTCGTTCACGGTCACCACGTGTACTCCTCCGCCTCCGCCAGAATGGGCGGATGACGAAGCAGCAAGCGCGTTGAGATACGCCGGCGCCACTGCGGCAAGCGTTTTTCCTTCGCCGGTCACCATTTCAGCGACGGCGCCGCGATGAAGCACAATGCCGCCTATTAACTGAACGTCGAACGGCCGCTGGCCGAGGGTCCGCTTCGCTGCTTCGCGAACCGCGGCAAACGCTTCAGGCAACATATCATCGAGCGTCTCGCCATTTTTAAAACGATTTTTGAACGTTTCGGTCAGCGCTTTCAGTTCCGAATCCGAAAAATTCTTGAATTTTTCTTCGAGCGCTTGTATCTCGCCGAGTATCGGCTGGAGGGACTTTATATATCGGTCATTCGAATCGCCGAAAATCGTTTTTAGAATTGACATGGAGATGGAATCTTGCCGCTCGCAAAAGCCGCACTTTTCACTTCATCCGGCGATTGCCTCTTCGCATTTTTGCCGTTATCTTTTCTTTAAAATGAGAAATTTCCTGTTTCAACTCGTCCTTAACTTTATCAATGGCCGTTCTCGCGTCTTCGGCATTCGCTTCGGCGCGCAACAAAATTCCGCCGATTTTCAAATTCGCTTCCGCGCGAAATACCAAACCTTTATGATGATGCTTGGTGGTGCGGGAAATTTCGAGAAAAATTTCCGCTTCGCTTTCTTTCTCGAATTTCTTGACGAATTTTCCGAGCGGCGCGAGTTTTCCTTCAATATATGCCTTAAAAGCCGGCGTCACTTCAATTCTGACTGCTTCAATGATAATCCTCATCCCAGGTAGTAGAAATTCGACTAACTATTGCTGATTCGACTTTATTATGTCTAAATGTTGTTTCTTCATACCAGACAGCATTTCTACCCTAAGACCTTCTCCGACTATGGTCGGAGCAGTCGAATTTTCACTACCTGGCATGCATGAAGTATACCACGTTTTTTGGAATTTACCAGAAAAAAAAGAACCCGCCCTCGCAATCTGCGAGGGCGGGGAAAGAACCGATCTTATCTTTTCTTTTTTCCTTTCTTTTTCTTTGCCATTTGAAAAATAAATGTTAGTTGGGTTATCGACCTTCGCCGGTCTTATTCCAAAATTTTTTTTGAAAGACCAGCATGCCCAATCGGAATTTACATTTCTTTTATTATAACAAAAAAATTTTCTGATTTTTCGAAAAACTGTGCATAACTATCGCTCGGACATTTTCTGCGCGAGAACCGGCGTCGCACTCACTCCAGCGGTGAGTGCGCGCCTGCTTCTCGATGTCGAAACTTTTGCGAAGCAAAAGACCAATCTTTCGACATCTCCGAAAGCTTCTCGCGCAGAAAAGTCCTCGCTTGGTGAAAAACGAAAACCAATTAAAAAATCTATACTCGGATAATTTCTTCTTCAAGAATTATCCCGAATTTTCCCTCAACTTCGTTTTTTACCAACTGAATCAGCGTTTTCACGTCGGATGCCTTTGCTTGAAGCACGTTCACGATGAAATTAGGATGTTTGGAAGAAATCATCGCGCCGCCGAAGCTGACGCCCTTCAATCCAGCCTCGGAAATCAGATACGCCGCCGGCACCACGGGAAAAGGGTCATTCTTCACTGGGGCAGTGAACGCGGATTGACGCGGATTATTACGCGGATGTACGCGGATAGTATCTGCGTTCATCTGCGCGACATCTGCGTTCATCTGCGAAACTGGGACGTTTTTGAAAATGCTTCCGATATTCGGGTATTCCAAAGGATGTCGTTCCTTGCGGTAGTTGATTTTTTCATAAATTGATTTCCGCAGGGCTTCCGCGTCTCCTTTTTTTAACGCGAAAGTTGCGGAAAGAATAATTTCTTTTCCTTCACGTTTTTTAAAAACGCTCGAGCGATAGCCGAAATCGCATGCAGACGCTTCACGCTCGATTTCCTGAAGCGTCTCGATATCAAAACTTCTGGCGCTTGTTATGGCGTCTTTCATTTCTCCGCCGAACGCGCCGGCATTCCCGCGGATTGCTCCACCGACAGTCCCGGGCAAACCGCCGGCCCATTCAAAACCGCTCAATCCGTGAAGAATGAAAAAATCCAAAAGTTCCGTCATTGAGATACCCGCTCCTGTTCGAACCTCGTTCCCGGAAATTTCAATGCCGTCAAATCCTGATTTCAGAATAAGACCGTTAAACCCTTCGTCCGGCATTAAAAGATTCGTGCCGCCGCCCAAAATAAAAATCTTGAGGTTTTTGCTACGGGCTTCTCGAACCGCATCGCTTAATTCGCCAGGATTGCGCGCCTCAAAAAAATAACGGGCAGGCCCGCCGATTTTATAGCTGGTAAGTTCGACGATGGGAACATTTTCTTTAAACATGGCTCTCGGGTGGAGCGGCCGAGGTGACCTCCATTGCTTTGTTTGAAGAATGAGTGCTCTCCGGCCGCTCCAAATTTATGATAAAACATTCTGCTTTGAACTTCAAAAGTTGAATCCAATGGCAAAATTGATATAAAAACAAAACCGCCCCGCCCTTGCGGGCGAGACGGCTAAACAAAGCGGATGCGACATGCCTTAGTCGATATCATCGTTAAGGCATATTCACACTCATTCGAGAAGAGTATAGCACGACTTATAATAAAAAGTCAAGCGGCGAGTACATCAACTTAGAAAGGATCTATACCTCGTACCCCATCCAAATCAGTAGCTATCTCATCCAACAAACTTAAATCGACTTCGTTCTCAGTATTAACTGAATTTAATTTTTGCTCCAACACTACCAATGATCTCTCCAAAGGCGGGTTAAGTGTTTTCGATTTGAATCTAGTTAGTGCTAATTTACTTTCTGCTAAACGTGCCTTATCGTATTCCCCAAGCCTGGCACTCATTATAAAAGTACTAACGTGATGTACGAGAGCTTCTCTCAAAATCCTTACTTCTTGGTTTTCTCTTCGCCCCCTTTCGGGGATAAACTCTTCTCCTTCGGTCATGAAGATTTTTTGAACACCAAATACTTGTATCCGAAAAAATCCCATAAAAATGCGCTCCCAATGCCGCAGACCGGCGCAACCAGATTGACCAAAGCGTTCCCCGAAACAAATCCTCCCAAACCAACTTTTCTTATTAACGTCGCGACTCCGATATTCAAAAGCCCGCCGACAACCGCCACGCCGTAAAATTTCGCAACCTCGCCGGGATGCGGTTTTGCTTTTGTTTCGAACGTCCAGTATTTATTCCACAAAAAACTGTTCGTGGTCGCGGCAAAAAACGAAATCGCCTTGAAGACCGCGAACACCGATGTTGTCGGCAGGACGCCCCAAAAAAATGTTTCGAGATTAAATACGCCGAGGTCTATCGAAGTATTCAAAACGCCGACCGAAGCAAATTTTCCGAATTGGTACAGCATCGGAAGAACCCATGCTATTAATGTGATGGCAAAAGGACAACCGATTGCGGCGCCTGCAAACACAATCAGACGAAGAAAAATTAACGGAATAAAAATCCTGTGCTGGATAGATGTCGCAAAATTGGAAATAATCGGCTGGAGCAGAAGCCCGACTCCTGCGCCAATGACGAGCGCCGTTATAACATCTCGTTTATTTATTTTCATACCAGGTAGTAGAAATGCGACTAAATTATATTGATGACTTTGATTTTCAGATTTTTCATACTGTATTGCCAGACAATGTTTTGCAATTGTTCTCTCCGACCGCGGTCGGAGCAGTCGCATTTTCACTACCTGGCATAATCTTGGCAAAATATTTTATTCAAGCGCGTAGGTAACCGAAACCTGGACTTTAACTTCCTGAGTTCCGGGCTCGATCGTCGGAGCTGAAGCCGTCACTGACATTGGACCCATTGCCGCGCGTTCATTCATAAAAGGAATGGGAACATTTTGAGATTCCGAAATGTTTAACACTTGTCCGAGCCGCGCTCCGTTTTCCGAAGCCATCTCGTTTGCTTTTGTCCGCGCTTTTTTGAACGCGTCAGCCCGCGCATCCGCCAAGAACTTCTCCAGGTCGTCAACGGTAAAAGAAATCCCTCCTATCTGATTCACGCCGAGCGGCGTCACGCCGCCGACCACTTTTGCCGCTTTTGAGAGGTCGCGGATTTTGACGAGCACCGTCTGATTCAGGGTATAGCCGTTAATATAATTTCTGCGGGTGCTTGCATCGTACTGATAATCCGGCGAAAGATTGTAGCCCGAGGTCTTGATGTCTTTTTCATCAATCCCCTGCGATTTAAGATTTTGAATGACCGCCGACATCTTCGTATTATTTTGAGAACTCAGTTCGTCGGGATTTTTCCCCTGAGAAATCACGGAAAACGATGTCTCGCCGATGTCCGGCGACGCAACTGTTTTCCCTTCTGCCGAAACCGTGATTGTCCGCACGGGCGCCAGTGAATTCCCGTACTGCCTGATGGTCGGCATTACGAAAAAAACGAGATTGAGAACGAGCCCGAGAACCAATACGTCAAGCAAAATCCAAAAATACTCTTTTGCTTTTACATCATTCATCATAGTTATGATATCGACTGAATTATTTTTTTGAGCTCTTCTGCTTTTAGACCGGCGCCGCCGACCAGCGCGCCGTCAATTCCTTTATAGTGTACAAAACTTCCGGCGTTTTGGGAATTCACAGAGCCGCCGTAGAGAACTCTCACTTGCCCCTTGACCCCTGACACTTGACGCTTAATGAATTGTATCATTTCAGCGGCGTCTGCGGGCCTGTCTGGTTTTCCGGTGCTGATTGCCCAAATGGGTTCGTAGGCGATGATTAAATTGGTAGGTGGTAGATGGTAGGTGGTAGGTGACTTTAAATCTTTTTTGAGTTGATCTCCTACAAAACGTTTTGCGGCAGCGAGTCCGCGCTTCCGAACTGCGAGCGGTTCGCCGACACAGAGAATGACTTTCAGACCGGCCAGCAGCGATGCCAAGATTTTTTTATGTATCATCTCGTCGGTTTCGTGAAGAAATCTTCTCCGTTCCGAGTGACCGATGATAACGTACTCGACGCCGCTATGGTTTAGCATAGCGGCTGATACTTCTCCTGTGTAGGGACCAACGTTTTCCCAAAATGCGTCCTGGGCGCCAAGTTTTGCGTTTCGAAGCACCTTTCCGACTTCCGCGAGAAACGGAAACGGCGGAGCAATCACCACTTCAATATTTTTTGTCTTCGGAATCCCCGCGTCAATTTTTTTCGCAAGCGAAACCGCCCGTCCCAAAGAATCGGGGTTCATCTTCCAATTAGCAACGATTAGTTTCTTCATAACCTTAGCGTATACGGATTCGTCTTTTCCAACTTGAAACCAAGTTTTTGGTAGAGCTTATTAGCGGCAACGCGGGCAGGCCGGCTGGTAAGACACAATGTTTTAACCTTCTTCGCTCGGGCAGATTTTATAAGCGCTCGGACGATTTTTTCTCCCAATCCCTGGCCTCGATATGCAGCATCCACTACGACATCTTCGACGGTTCCACTATTTCTTCCGACCTTAGTGAGAACATAAAGTGTTCCCGCGCCAATGATACGCCTGCCGTCTTGGGCAACAATCATTACTATCTTCTTATCACTGACAATGTTTCGTACATCGGAAAGCGAACCAACATGCCGCCAATAACCCGTGTGTAATTGCTTCATAAGATGGTTGAGGTCGCGTACTGCCGCCGTATCCGCTTTTTTCAGTTGAGTGATTTTAATATTCATAGTGCTCGAAACATACTTATAAACTGGAGTTTGTTAGTATGTTATTTTTTCGCTCTAATATTTTTGACGGGTTTACCGATATACTCGACATCGCCTTCCTCGAAACGCCGATACGGTTTTTCATTCACCATTTCTTCGTGCGCGTGCGCGATAATTCCCGGAAGCCGTCCCAAAGCGAAGAACGCTTTTCCCAAACGCCAGTCAAAGCCGAGCTCGGAAATTATTGCCGCGATTGCCCCGTCAATATTCAACGCCAGTTTTTTGCCGGATTGTTTTTCAAGTTCTTTCTGAATCGCGAGCGCGCGGCTGACGTACTTGCCGTAAAATTTTAACTTTTTCGCTTTGGCGAAAATCGCGGTTGCGCGCGGGTCAATCTCTTTATATATTTTGTGCCCGTATCCGGAAAGCCGTTCCCTTTTTGTGAGTGTTTCGGAAACAATTTGTGCCGACATTTTGCTCGACTGGAGCATCCGCGCAGCTTGTTCTATTGCGCCGCCGTGCCAGTCCCCGGTTGCAAGAAGCCCTGCCGCAAGCGCCGTGTTCATCGGATTGCCGGTTGAAACGACTGTCCGCGCAACGAACGCGGAGGGCGCTTCCACGCCATGCTCGATTGGTGCCACAAGAATCGCGTCAAGCATTTCTTTCTCGCTTTTACTGGGAAGCGTTCCTTTCAAGACAAGAAAAATCGCCTCGGTAAAGGAGTGCTTATCGATGAGTTTTGTGAGCGACTCGCCTCTAATATAGAGCTCGCCGTTTTTATGAGTACTGATTGCCGTTCGCCACTTCATTTGTTTTTCATTCTACACTATTTTTCCACGAAGTAGCTAGACCCCATCTCAAGAATCGCTTTCGTAGCGAAATGCCAGAATTTCGAGCGAAAGCCGCGAAGCACGACGAAGGAATATCCAGAGGATCTTTCGAGGAGGGATGAGCGGTTTGCAGCCGAAATTCTGGTCATTGGAGCAGAAATGGATTCTTGAGATGGGGTCTTAGCAAACCCGGAATCTCATCGAGCGTCGCGGCAACCGGCACGCCCGCTTTCTTGAACGCGCGGACTTTCGAATCGTATCCGCCCTTGCCTTTTGCCACAATTGCGCCGGCATGCCCCAAGACCGTGCCCTGCGGAAGGCGCGCGGTGAATTTTCCCGCGACCACCGCGACAACCGGTTTTTTGAATTTTTCTTTTCGGATGAACTCCGCCGCCTGTTCTTCGTACGTGCCGCCGACTTCGCCGAACAGCACCACGGCTCTGGTCTCCGGGTCTTTTCCGAACAGTTTCAAGGCATCCACGAAATCGAAACCGATAATCTGGTCACCGCCAATTCCGACGACCGTGCTCTGGCCAATGCCAGCATTCGTAAGCGTCACCGCGATTTCCGCGGTCATTCCTCCGCTTTTTGAAACCACGCCAATCGGACCCGGAGTAAATACATTACTGATGAGCGAACTGCCGATGCTTCCGATTTTCACTTTGTTCTTCGGAGAAATCACGCCAACAGAAGAAGGGCCAACGAGTATCGTTCCCTTCATTCGCGCCCAGCGGATAATTTCCGCGCAATCGAGAGTCGGCACGTGCTCGGCAAGAATATCCACGAACGGAATTCCCGCGAACATTGCTTCCATTGCCGCGTCTTTGACCGCCGCGGCGGGAACGGCAATCAACGAAGTGTTCACGCCCGGATGCTTTGCGAGCGCTTCACGCACCGTATCATACACCGGCACGCCGGATATTTTCTGCCCTCCTTTTCCAGGCGTCACGCCCGCAAGAACTTTCGTGCCGTACGAAAGCATTTCTTCGCACGCCCGCGCGCCTTCTTTTCCCGTGATTCCCTGAATCAGCACTTTTGTATTTTTATTAACGAGAATGGACATTTTTAGTTATTTCTTTTTATACGCTAGCCGGACAATTATTTTCGCCGACTCTGCCATCGAGGTCTTCGAATTAAAAAGGTGGAAATCATATCCTTCTTTTTTAGCGACTTCACGAAGCATCGCAAACGCTTTTTCTTGATTGGGACCGTCGCGCCGGATGACTATCGGATATGTCGGTTTCGGTTTTATCTGCCGGAGTCCTTCAATAAATCCCCTCAAGGTTTCATAAATGTCGGTAAAATTCGCGGTGCCGCCGATAACCCACGCGCCCTTGAGCCCAGGCCTGCCGAGCACACGCTGGGTAAGCGCTTTTACCAAATCAGCCGGAGGGTTGCCGGAATATTCCGTGTAATTCGCAGGTCTTCCTTTATACCGAAGAAGTGCATCAATGTTTAAAAGAGACGCTCCGCCGCCGGACGCCAAAATCGCGATATCGCCGCCAAGCTCGATGAATCTTCGCTCGCCTGGATTCAACTTCTCGTCGTCAAGAATAACTTTCGCGTCGCCCGCGATGAATTCTCCGTTCGGCGTGCGAAACAGCGGATTGATTTCCGTAACAAGCGCGTACTCGGAAACAAAAAGTTTCCATAAATTCATAATGATTTTCACGAGGCCATTAATGTCTTCAGATGGAACTTTCCATTTTGATAACGCTTCACGGATTAAAAACGGTTTTGCACCGAGAAGAATATCAATCGGCACGATAGTTGCTTTCAGCGTCGTTCCCATCCGCGAGCCGCCGCGGGACGAAAAAGCCAAAGCCGGACCGCGCGTGTCGGTGTCGTAGCTCAATGAAAGATAATATTCGCGCGATGCTGAAATATGTTCCTCAACTAAAATTTTCTCGACGGGTTCGCCGCGCACGCGCGACGCAAAGAGTTTTTTGAGCCCGCGCGAAAGTTCCGATTTATTTTTGGGAAAAAGAATCCCGCCTGCGCTTTTCCGTTCTCCTGACAGCATCTGAGCTTTGAGGACGAGCGGCGGTTTGAAGCCGGAAATCTTTCCGGGTTTTTTCCGCCAAAGGCGGACCAGCCTCGGGCTGGCAAGAAGCACGCTTTTTGGCACCGGAATGCCGTACTTCTCAAAAAGCCGTTTGCCCTCGAATTCGTAGAGTTTCATCCCCACACCTATCAGAGATTTATCCCCGCACTCACGGTTTCCTGAGTGAGGGGATTTGCGCCCCGAAGAAGCGCAAACTCTTTGTTATACTGGACGACCATTTTATGATTATGCTGGAAATAATTATGCATGGATAATTGTACTTTCTATCTCTGATAGGTGTGGGGATTCATTTGGAAGATTATAACAGGTTTTAGGGCTCGCGATAACGTAGTGGCAAAAATTTGACAAAAAAACTGCTTTAGCTTACTATATGCTGGCTGTATATCCCCACATCCCACAGGAGGCCGTAATGCTCAGCTTGATCCAGCAGCTCACGACCGAGATGGAGAAGATCGATCCGAACGAAGTGCGGAAGGGGCTGAAGGACAAACCCGCCCCGCACGAGCATGTCATCGGGAAGGCATCCGATGACCTCGTCAAGCTCTACGGGGTCAGGGAGGAGCAGTATCGGCTCCTCCGGACGCATGCGGTCCAGGGGCTCCGGATATTCTTCGACTCCAGCTCCGCGAAAGGCATGGAGGAGAAGCGGGAAGTCGAGAAAGCCCAAATGTTCGTCGACGAAGGAGAACGAATGCGTCGGCGCTCGGAGCTTCTCGACCAGCTCTTCTGGACATCGGTTCTGGAGGAATTCCCCGAGACCGACCACAAGGACATCGGCATCAGGCAGGAGGGGCAGATCGTCTGCTGGAAGGAGAAGAGCAGTCGGTCGTCGGTCCAGGTCATCGAGATCGGGGTCAGCGGCGGCGGACAGGCATCGTCCTGGCTGCGTGATCTGCTCAGGATGCGTCGCCAGTAGCGATGCTCCGAGCAAGGAAGCAAGGAGGGGTGTCCGCGTGCTATGTGCGCGGCGCCCCTCTGATTTTTTTATAATATGTATCGAAGTTTAATTTTGATATACTTCAACTATGTGCGGAATATTCGCGTACACAGGCAGGAAAAACGCCGCGGAGATATTACTTGACGGTCTTACGTCCCTCGAATACCGGGGGTATGACTCTGCCGGCATTTTTATTCCCGAAGCGGGGACCGTTAAAACAGTGGGCGCGGTCGGCAATTTAAAGATAAAAATTCCCAAGAATTTCAAGGGGAAAAGCGGCATTGCTCATTTGCGCTGGGCAACCCACGGAGAACCGACCGAGATAAACGCCCATCCGCATTCGGATTGTTCGGGAGAAATTTGGGTTGCGCACAACGGCATCATAGAAAATTACAAAGAAATCAAAGATAAACTCATCGCAAAAAAACACACCTTCATTTCCGACACCGACACCGAAGTCCTCGCGCATTTAATAGAGGAGAATTTGAAACAGGAAAAGGATTTCGAGAAAGCAGTTATCGCCTCGTTGAAAGATGTGAGGGGAACATACGGCCTTGCCATCGCATACAGCAAAGAACCGGAAAAAGTCATCGCGGGACGGATGGGCGCTCCAGTTGTGTTGGGCTTGGGCGAGAATGAAAACTTCATCGCGTCCGACCCATCGCCGATTCTGCGCCACACGAAAAACGTCGTTTATTTGCGCGACGGCGAAATCGCGGTTATCACGCCCTCATCGCATACCATTTATACACTCGACTACAATCAGGTAATCTCGAATCCGGAAATCATCGACTGGGACGTTGCTCAGGCGCAGAAAGACGGCTACGAGCATTTTATGCTGAAAGAAATTATGGAAGCGCCCGAAGTTTTGAAAAATACCCTTCGTGGAAGATTGATTGTCAAAGACGGACTCGCGAAACTCGGCGGGCTCGAATCGGTCGCGGATAAATTGCGTGATATAAAACGGATTATTATCGTTGCCTGCGGGACTGCGTATTACGCGGGACTCATCGGCGAATACATGCTTGAAGAATATGCTGGCATCCCCGTGGAAGTTGAAGTGGGCTCCGAATTCAGATATAGGAAGCCGGTCATTGATGCTCACACAATTCTTTTGGCAATTTCCCAGTCGGGTGAAACCGCCGACACGCTCGAAGCAATCCGGGAAGGAAAACGGAAAGGAGCGCTCACTCTCGGCATCGTGAATGCCATCGGCTCGACAATCGCCCGCGAAACCGATGCGGGCATCTACAACCACGCGGGTCCGGAAATCGGTGTGGCGTCCACGAAAGCGTTTGTGTCTCAATTGACCGCTTTGTCGCTCCTGACTCTTTTTCTCGGCAGACAACGGCAGATGTCCGCTACGATGGGAAAACGAATAGCCGAAGAACTGCTTTTACTGCCGGAAAAAATCGAGGCGATACTCCGGCAAAAAGAATATTTGCAGTCGCTTGCGGAAAAGTATTCCGGCTCGCGCGATTTTCTCTACATCGGAAGAAAATATAATTATCCGATCGCGCTCGAGGGCGCGTTGAAGCTGAAAGAAATTTCGTATATCCATGCCGAAGGATGCGGAGCGGGAGAAATGAAACACGGACCGCTCGCGATGATTGACGAAAACTTCCCGACGATGGCAATCGCCCTCCACGACAGCGTCTATGAAAAAATGATGTCGAACATGCAGGAAATCAAAACCCGGAAAGGAAAAGTAATCGCTATTGCGACTGAAGGCAGCGACGATATTCGGAGTATCGCTGACGATGTAATCTATATTCCCAAAACGCTCGAAATGCTCTCGCCGATTCTTTCCGCGATTCCCCTTCAGTTATTCGCCTATTATTTCGCGCGGAGCAAAGGACTCAACGTCGACCGCCCGCGCAATCTCGCGAAATCCGTGACGGTAGAGTAATTCGCTTCAATTGCAAAATAAAACAAGGCGCATTTTAGTGTATTTCTCCGCATAATTGAAAATTATCAGTAAAATGTTTTGATATGGCTTTCGGGGGAAAACCCCACTTGCGTCAAACTCTATCTACCGTGATAAAATCACAAGCGGTAGAAGTTTTATTTGTAGCTTCTACCTGTTTCCATTTTAGTTGGAGCGGGTGAAAGCCCCGCAGTCAAAATGGATAACATCCATTTGGCACTACTTACCGGATTGGTCTCCCTGGTTAAAGAGATAATCTCTTTCTTTAGGGAAATCAGAAAACGGAAGTAGCCCTCACCAGCCCTCTTACGGGGGCTTTTGAGTTGGAGACAGGTCGCTAGAGGTAAATTTTTGCGACCTTTTCGGTTCGAAAAAATAAAATACCTGCTGTGAGGGGAATCTCGCTTTTGTCTCGATCCTTCTTGTCCAAAAGCGGAAATTTCTCATTTGAGAGAAGCTATCGGAGGAACAAAAAGCTTGGTGTCGCCTAAGGCGACTTTTTGTGCCGAGATGCAGGCGCGTCCCGATCGCAGGAATCGGGACGACGCCGGTTCTCTCAAATGAGAAATTGTAGCTCGTAGCCCCAAGGAGAATCGAACTCCTGTTCCAACGTTGAGAACGTCGTGTCCTAGACCACTAGACGATGGGGCCATAATATAATTTACAATTTTTAATTTTCAATAAAATCCCAATGTTTCAATTGTTTGAAAATTGACTCATTGAAAATTCATTGTAAATTGATATTTGAAAATTGAAAATTATTCTATCATCTTTATTCCTTCCACAATCTTTTCGAGTTCCATCGCGTGCGAGCCCTTCACCAAAATCAAATCCCCTTTTTTTACTAAATTCTCTACTTCCTCGACGGCATCATCGGCGCTGTCAAAACTGCGAAGGTTCCGTTTCGAGAAACCGTTTTTTCTCGCGGCATCGGCGATGAATTTCGCGGCAGGTCCAACCGTGACGAGCGCGTCAACGAATTGAGCCGCGAGTTTGCCGACTCGTTCATGCGCCTCAATCGTGTACTTTCCGATTTCAAGCATATCGCCGAGCACAGCAATTTTTCTTTTTCCCGGCAAGTCCTTCAAGAGGTCAAGGGCGGCGTGCATCGAGAGCGGGCTTGCGTTATACGAGCCGTCGATGAGAAGGCTCGACTTGATGCCCGGCAACAATTCCATCCTTCCCGGGGCAGGCCGATACTCTTTGAGCGCCTCGGAAATTTTAATGAGATTCAGCCCGAAAATCAAACCGACCGCGGCCGCGGCTCCGGCGGCGTACGCCTGCACTTTCCCAAACACGTCGTCTATCCGGACCGGCACTGAACTGCCTCCGTACTCCAGTTTGAAAAAAACGCCTGCCGGACGATTGTCTTCAATCCTGTTCTCAAAATTCATTGCTCTGACTTCGGCACCTTTTCCAAAACCGAATGTCACGATATGGCCGCGCGTCCGTTCTTTGAGTTCCATTACGGTCTCGTCGTCGTGATTCAGAATCGCGAATCCCGATGACGGCAGATGCTCGATGAGCCGCGCTTTTTCGCGGGCGACTTCCTGCGGCCCGCTGAAAAATTCCGTGTGCACCGGTATTTCGCCGACCGCGGTAATCACGCTGATGTTCGGCCGCGCGATTTCAAGAAGGTATTTCAGGTCGCCGGGCCTGTCCGCGCCGTACTCCAAAATGAGAATCTCCGGATACTCGCGGCTTTTTACAACAAGACGGAACACACCGACAAAAATTACTTTGAGCCAAAAAAATGTTTTCCGAATCCGTTTTTCATGGGCCGGCTGGTCGCGGCTGACGAGCCGCAACTCTTCTTCCCGAAAATCGCCGATAACCGCGATCGGCAGTCCCAAGTCGCTGTTCAAATTGCTTTTCGAAAATCTGACACGGCGGCTCGGGCCGAGGACTGCCGCAATCGCGAGTTTGGTCGAGGTCTTGCCCACGCTTCCGGTCACGCCGACAATCCCCGGCCGGTAGCGCAGAATCGTCAACTGCGCTACTTTTTTCAATTTCCATCGAAGAATTTTTACCACTATGTTCATATTTTTACATTCTACATTGCACTTTCTACTGACTGATTCTGTCCGGCGGAACATTATAATAATTAAGTATAAACTGCGCCAAATCGCGGAATGACGGCACAACGGTCAATGCTGCCAGCTGAGTATCCGACAATCCGTCTACTTTAATAAGCGCGATGAAACGAGGATTGCTCGTCGGGCCGAAACCGATATATGTATCGACGACTTTATCCGTGTATCCCCCTTTTTTGAAATCAGGAATGTAGGCGGTGCCGGTTTTTCCCGCGAGCGAATAGCCCTTGATCGCCGCAACGTCCGCCTTGTCCACAGCCGACACCATCATGTCCGTGACCTGTTTCGCGGCGGATGCGCTGATGACTCTGCCCGCTTCCTTGGGACCGAGCGCCGAATTCACATACGGCCGCATCATCATGCCGTCATTTGTGATTGCCGCCATCGCGCTTAAAAGTTCGGTCGCGGTCACAGCGATTCCCTGGCCGTATGATGCCGTCGCGAACGCGACCTGTGGCGCGCCGCGCGCGAAAAGCGGTTTCAGGCTTCCCGTGAGTTCGCCCGGCAGGTCGATTCCTGTCTTTTGCTGGAACCCGAATTTAACGAGATAGTTCCGGAAAACTTGATTGCCGATCTTCCCTTCGGCGAATACCGCGCCCGTGTTGATGGAGTGTTCAATCACGTTCGTCATCGTCGCGAGCCCGTATGGTCCGTGTTTTTTTAGGTCATAATTCGAGATCCGCCTGCCGTTAATAACGAGGGTTCCGGTATCCATATATGTCGTTTGCGGAGTGATAACTCCGGAATCAATGCCAGCGGCCATCGTGATGACTTTGAGCACCGAGCCCGGCTCGTAAATTTTTTGAACGGTCGGATTCAGAAAATCGCCGATATTTCCCTGATTGAAGTTATTCGGGTCGAAATTGGGATAGCCGCCGAGCGCGAGAATTTTTCCGGTCGCCGGCTCTTCAACGATAACCTCGCCTCCCGTCCCTTTGCTGTCTTTCACCAAAGCACCCAAAATTCGTTCCGCTTCCATTTGGATATTCGGATCTATGGTCAAAACCAAATCTTCGCCGTCATGCGGCTGAATTATTTCTCCGCCATCGGTCTTTCCCGAAACGCCGCCGAGCATATCGTCATAAAATTTTTCGAGCCCGTATTTCCCGTTTTCTGCCAAACCGGAACTGTCAGCCCCCACAAAACCCAAAAGATGCGCGGCCAAAGTTCCGAACGGATAAAATCTTTCGGGAACCGAGCCGACGTACACGCCTTTTATTTTTTCATTATCGATTTTTGCGGCTATGCCGGGGTCTGCTTTTCTTTGCAGAAGATAATAACTGCTTCCCTTGCGGTAAAGTCCCTTTTCGAGGTCAAGCGTCGTTTGAGGAAAAAGCGCTGCCAGACGCTGAACTGTCCCGGGAATATCTTCCATGACGCTCGGCACGGCGTAAATAATCGGGAAATTTTTATTTACCGCGACCGCGAGATGATTGCCGTTTTTGTCGGAAAAATAGATTGTGCCCCGTTTTGCCTCGAGAAGCCCCGATGCGAGGTATTGTGATTCGGCCCGGCCGAGATAATAATTTCCCTGTTGCAGCTGAATTTTATAGAGATGCAAAAATAAAACCAGATATGCTCCAGTTATAGTTATAATTAAAAAAAGATATCGCCAGTTCATTTCTTGCTTTCAAATAGTGATTCCTGCATATTCATGCCCCGGTTCATTCAGCGAGCCGCTAATCCCGCAACGACCGGCTTAGTCACTTCCAAATAATGGGGGTTTTTATCTTTGACGAGATTTCGCTCTTCCGAAAACTTCCGAATGTTCGCGTCGCTCGAGAGCGCAAAAATTTTATCCTGAATCTCCGCCCGCGCCGTCTGAAGTTTCCGCAGCTCTCCTTGCGCTACAGCAACAGAATGTTCCATATTGACCGAACGGTTATACAAAAAAATCAAAGTGAACGCTCCCGATACAAGAATAATAACAAAAGAAATGAGTATTAAGTGTATAAAACTTTTTTGATTTGGCTGTATGAGGGTCATAAGATTAGTGATTAGCCATTAGTGGTTAGTAGTTTTAAGTTATTACGGCTGCCCTCAACTTTGCCGACCGGCTTCTTGGATTTTTTCTGATTTCATCCGCGGACGGCGGCACCGGCTTTTTCGTGAGTATGTGTAATACATTTTCCTTTCCCATCTCCCGAAAACCGTTTTTCACTATTCTGTCTTCAAGCGAATGAAACGTTATGACTGCCGCCCGGCCTCCCGATTTCAGGATTTCCGGCAGATGTTTTAAGACCTTTTCAAGATTTTCCAGCTCGTCGTTCGCGTATATCCGCAAGGCCTGAAACGTTCTCGTAGCTGGATTGATTCGCCCGCGTTCATAATTTCCGGGAACCGCCCGCGTTATCGCTTCACTCAATTCTCCGGTTGTCTCGATTAGCTTTCTTCGTCCTTGTTCTTTGATTGCCCGGGCGATTTGTCTTGAAAACCGTTCGCCGCTCAGTTCAAAAATTATTTTTGCAAGCATTTCTTCGTTTGTGTCGCGAATGATTTCCTTAACCGGTTTCCGAGATGAATCGTAGGTCATTAAAAGCGGTTCGTTCTTCATAAAACTGAACCCTCTGCCCGATGCCTCCGACTGCTCCGAAGAAAATCCGAGATCGAGCAACAGGTCATCGGCTTTCGGTAATTTTTCTTTCTTCAGAATTTCCGGCAGGTCGGCGTAATTGCCTTGTCTCAAAATCAATTTCGCTTTTCTGTTTCCCATCGCCGAATCGGAATTTCTGATTCTCGATTCGGAATTTTCGAGCATTGTTTCGTCCCAATCGATTCCCAATAACGTGCCGCCCGGCGAAATTCTCTTAAAAATTTCTGCCGCGTGGCCTCCGCCGTCAACAGTCCCGTCTATAAAGAATTCTCCCGAACGGGGTTCCAAAAATTTTATGACTTCATGTAAAAGAACTGGCGTGTGCGACATAAATGTTCTAAATGTTATAGCTGTTCTAAATGTTTTAAATGATTTGTTTAAATACCATCTAGAACAATTACATCAACTTGAACGATTAAAACATTTTAAATCCCCAACTCTCCCAATTTCTCCGCAATTTCTTCCGAAGCGCTTTCGGTTTTTTGCTTGTAGCGCTCCCAATTTTGTCTGTCCCAAATTTCCACTCGATTATAAAGTCCCGTGACCACGGTTTCTTTGTTTAACGAAGCACATTTTCTCAAATAATCGGGAATTAAAATTCTGCCCTGGCTGTCTATGTCAACATCCATGGCGCCTGCCATCATCAACCGCACGAACGCCCGCGAATTCGCCTGGCTCAACGGAAGCGCGATTAATTTTTGGGCAAGCACATCCCACTCCTTGCTGCCGAACACAAAAAGACAGTTATCCAATCCCCGCGTGATAATGGCGCCCGGCGAAAGTTTTTCTCTGAACTTTGCCGGAACCGCCAGCCGACCTTTGGAATCTAAATTGTGTTTGTATTCGCCGATGAACATAGTTATTTGGTAAATGGGTAATTCGGTAATAACGTTAGAATCGTTTTGTTAAGATTTTGAACTCTCTCATTGACCAATTACCCATTTACTAATTAACCGTGTTGAGGATATGCACAGAAATTCGACCTTATCCCCAGATTTATCCACAATTCCCCACTTCCATTTAATAATAAGCCACTCTCGCAATGAGTCAAAAAATAAAAAACCCTTTCTCAAAAAGAGAAAAGTGTTGATTTACCTATATAAATTCTTTTTTGGACCCTAAGATATCAACAGGTTATGCAATCTCATAAAAAGCACAAAGGGGCTGCGCTCGCAACCCCCCATCATCATCTCCTTTCTGGAGTTGGTGAAATTTTACCCTTCTACCGTTTTGACCAGTGGGCGCCGACCAGAACCCAATGGTCACCATTCAGATCCACGATGGCACTTCGGATGTAAGAGAGCTCCCTCCTGACCTTCGTGAGCCCAGCTTGAGCGATTAAACAGAGTCGCCCCGAAAGAGCATCTCTCGTCTCTCTATCCTCCAGATGCTCGGTGCCGATGCCTTTCGGGTCCCACAAAAACTCTTCGCGATAGATGGCGCGACCCTTGTTTAGCATCATCGCAGAGAAGTGGATGATGCAACGAAAGTTTTCCCCCTTGTTCTCGGCCGTCAGTTCAGCGACTACTGACTCCGATCCGAAGCGTTTCAAGAAACCCGCGAACTCTTCGAACGACTTGAACTCTGTCGGCTGTAGATTCCGGAAGAACCTTGCGATGCGTTCCAACGTCGACATGGCAGTATTCCTCCTTTCAAATTCTCTGGTTGCGAGCGTTAATAACTCGAACGGCTCGACTCAGAATCCTGAAAATAGGATAACGCAAATATATTAAACTGCCAACATAAATTACCTATTCCAATTTAGCACTATCATTCGCAACAATCTTGCCATAGAAATCCGTTCTCTCATTGGTCTTGTCGTTTACTCCCAAACTTAAATAGCTATCGTCTTCCGCTTTGTAATCCCAAAACTTTTCGGAATCTCCTTTTTTAAAAATTATTTCTCCCTGAATTTCTTCCGCCATTGCGTGAGCGGTATAAAGAAACTGAAATTTTTTTCCGTCAAAATCGAGTTCTTGCAGAAACGGCTCCCGAAACGGAGTTTTTGCTTCTTTGACCAAAACAAACATATTCTCGTTCAAGTCATCCGCAAAAACATAACCATCGCTTAAAAAACATTTAATGTAAAAACTACCGTCATCAAATCTGAATTTGACTACTTCTTTAACAAGAAAATCTTTGCCATCAACTGACAAATTTATATTCGGTCTAATTTTTGAACGAAATTCTGTTACTTGCATACATTATTCTCGCCCCGCCACGGGCGGGGCATAAGATTTTGTAACGCTCGAGAACTCGCGAACAAAATCTAATGTGGGCCAGGAAGGACTCGAACCTTCGATCCTCAAGGTATAAGCTTGATGCTTTAGCCGCTAAGCTACTGACCCTTTTCGCTTGACTAACCACTAAGCACTCACCACTCGCCGCTACACCGCCATCGGTTTAATCTTAAACGGCTTTAGGAGATTGTAAAATTCCTCTCCTTCGATGGTTTCCTTTTCCATCAGGGTCTCCGCGATTTTTTTGAGCGCTTTTTTGTGGGTCTGAAGAATCTTTTGGGCTATGTGGTAAGCGCGCTCGGTGAATTTCTTCACCTCGTCGTCTATTTTTTCCGCCATCTTTTCCGAATAATTTTTTTCAGTTCCGATTTCTCTCCCCAAAAATATCATTTCTTCGGTTTTGCCGAACGTAATCGGCCCGAGCGATTCGCTCATGCCGTATCTCGTCACCAATTTCCGCGTAAGCTCCGATGCTTCTTTGAGGTCGTTTGATGCTCCCGTGGATACGTCGCCGAACGTCAGTTGTTCCGAAGCATATCCGCCCATCATCATCGCGATGTCATTCAAGAACTGCGTTTTTGTGCGGAGCCGCTGTTCTTCAATCGGCAATTTCATCGTGTAGCCGCCGGCAATGCCCCGGCTGATGATTGAAATTTTGTGCACTGGGTCGGAGCCCTTGAGCGATGCGGCGACGAGCGCGTGCCCCCCTTCATGGTAAGCGGTTATTTCTTTTTCTCTTTTTGAAATCACCCTGCTCTTCCGTTCTGGGCCGAGAATGATTTTTTCCACTGCCTCGTAAAAATCCTCCTGGTCAATGGATTTTTTATTCCCTCTCGCGGCGAGAATCGCGCCTTCATTCATCAGGTTCGCAAGGTCGGCGCCGGAAAAACCTGGCGTCCGTATGGCAACCTTTCTCAAATCAATATTGGCGGTAATCACTTTTCCGCGCGAATGGATTTTCAAAATCTCTTCGCGGTCGTTGATGTCCGGCAAATCAAGAACCACTCTCCTGTCGAATCTGCCCGGCCGGAGGAGCGCAGGGTCCAAAATGTCCGGCCTGTTGGTTGCCGCGAGCACAATCACGCGCGTGTCGCGGTCGAATCCGTCGAGCTCCACCAAAATCTGATTGAGGGTCTGCTCGCGCTCGTCGTTGCCGCCGCCGAGTCCGGCACCGCGCTGACGGCCCACTGCGTCAATCTCGTCTATAAAAAGAATCGCGGGCGCCGCTTTTTTCGCGGTCGCAAACGCGTCGCGGGTCCTTGACGCTCCGACTCCCACAAACATCTCCACAAATTCGGAAGCCGAAATGTAAAAAAACGGAACATTACTCTCGCCGGCGACTGCCCGCGCGATAAGCGTTTTTCCTGTTCCCGGCGGCCCCATCAATAAGACGCCGCGCGGAATCTTTGCTCCCAAATCCAAGAATTTTTTGGGACTTTTCAAAAATTCAACGACTTCCGCCAGTTCTTCCTTTGCTTCTTTGAGCCCCGCCACATCTGTGAACATCACTTTTTCTTTGCCGAGAGTTGAGAGTCGGAGATTGGAACGCCCAAAGCTGAACGCTTGATTGACGCCGCTCTTCGCCTGCCGGAACATAAACCAAAAAATAAGTCCGATGACGAGAAGCGGCAAAACAGTCGGAATCAGAATGCCCAGCCAAAACTGGAGGCCCGACTGGTTTTCAACCGTGAATTTAACTTTTTGGAACGCTTCGGGAGTGACGCCGAGATTTTTGAGGGTTTGGCTCAAGCCCGTTTCGGCTTCTTTTTTGGAAACCGCGTCAGCGCCCCCGGACAGTTTGATGCTCAAGTCCTCGCCGTTTATTTTGACTTCGCTCACCTGGCCGCTATTCATTTTGTCGGCGAGTTGGTTCAAGCTCAATTCCTCGGGCTTTGCCGATTTATTGAAAAAAGCGGAAAAGAGAAGAGAAATCAGAATGAGCGTCGTGACCGCCCAAAAAAGATTTTTTGAAAAGTTGGACATTATTTTTTCTACCTTAATAATATATGAAAACAAAAGAAAAAATAACCCCTCCTCGATTTTGCCGCACTATTGTAAATGAGGCCCCGCAATTAAGAAAACCTTGTTCTGGAAAAGCGAAGTGCGAGTGCGAATAGCACACCCCCGTTATGAGCGAAGCGCTTCGCCTCTTCATAACATCGCAAAATCGAGGACGGGGTAGATTCCTTTTGTGTAAACAATTCTAATTCAGAAAAAACTTTTTGTCAAAACGCAATATTTGACGGCAAATTCTTTGTACAAAAATGGGACGACGGGAGCAGCACGGTCAAATGCTGCCCCCGTCGGTACGACTGTGGCGCTGTGCGCGCCTAGAACGGCGAACCGATCTGGGGACGCTGCCCTCCGACTAAGAAAGCATGTCTCCGTATCAGGATAGCTGCTCCATACCCGGAGTGGGCGTGGTCTTCTTCCTGGCACTTATACTCGAACGCATCGGAGAGGATAAGTACCACCGACCCAGATGGGAATGCCGGGTCGGGCTGGCCCACAATCTGCACTCTGTGCCCCCGAGAAACAAGCCACTCTCCAAGTTTTGAGGCCTGTTTCATGGGAGTCGTGAAGAAGCACCGGAAGAACCCTATTACAACCGTTTTCAGCGCTACAACATTATACATCGGCTCAAACGGGGGTTTCCGCGACAGCCAGTCAACGACTGTACCGTCCCTAAACAAAAACCTGTGGGCGTATTCGGTGTCGAGCGTAGCCGTCGGATTACCTACCACTTCCGCGAGCGCCATTGCCATTGTCCTCTGCGATTCGCTCGTGGGCATCATCAAGGTGCTACCGTTGCTATCGAAAAACGGCACTGGCAGAACCTTGAGAAGCACTATGACGAACGTGAGAATCGTAACTATCGTCAAGAAAATTCCCCACGCACACATTTCTGCCTCCTATACCATGTCCATGGCTTCCTTAAGGGAAACAGTTCCTTAGGGTAAGCGCTTACGGAACAATGCCGCTTCAGAATCTGCAGCAACAAAGAAAAAACCAGATAAAATTTCCCAATATCTAAATTACCCAATTTCTCAATTACTGATGTATTCTTTGCTGCCGCAGAAATTCAATTGTCAAAAATCTGTGCTGAATATAGCATATCCTCTAATATATGTCAAACGCGCGGCGGTTCAGCCATTATGGTGAAAGTACAAAGTACTATGAGCATTATATTTTGATGGATGGATAGAAAAAGACATCTCACCAGAGGCCACTTTCCTTAAGGAAAGTGGCCTGGGATAACTAATTTCCGATTTCAAACTCCACCCCCCAAAAAACTCTGATTTTGTTAAGAACACCGTCTCGGAGGCCGAGCGGGCATGGTGCCGAGCACACAAAATTTATGTGCTCGGCGAGCGAGGCCGAGAGCGAGCGGTTCGATCTCGCTGGGATCGAACATAGCGTGTGTTCGTACAAAATCAGAGTTGCTCTATCTTCGCCGCCATGATGAAATCGTTTTCCGAAAGCCCGCCGACCGCGTGGGTCCAGAGTTCGATGTTGACGCGATTATAAAAAATGTGAATGTCCGGATGATGGCCTTCCGCTTCGGCGATTTCGGCGATTTTGTTCACGAAAGTCATTGCCTCTTTGAAATTCTTGAACTTAAATTCCTTTCTAATCTTTTTATTGTCTATAATCTCCCAACCGGAAATCTCCGCCATATAGCCCGCGATTTCACTTTCATTAAGCGGCGGCGTTCCACCCTCGCAGGCAACGCATTTTTTCTCTGAGAGATATACCATGGATTGAATTGATATTTTAACACGAGTTATGGTAAAGTGAAATCCGACGTTATGGTGTCCATAGCTTAGTGGTAAAGCTCCGCTCTGTGGCAGCGGCTACGAGGGTTCGATCCCCTCTGGACACCCAGTATTCATAATTCATCATTCACCATTCAAAAAATCATGTACGACCATCTCAAAACAGACGACCCGGAAATTTATGCTCTCATACAAAAAGAAGAGCGGCGGCAGAAAGAGGGCCTCGAAATGATTCCTTCGGAAAATTACGCTTCGACTCCGGTGCTTGAGGCATCAGGCAGTATTTTCAACGACAAGTACGCAGAGAATTATCCGGGCAGGCGCTATTACGGCGGGTGTGTGAATGTGGACGAGCTCGAACGTCTATGCCAGAAGCGGGCGCTCGAGGCGTTCAACGCCGAGGGCTATCACGTAAACGTCCAGCCCTATTCGGGAAGTCCGGCAAATCTCGCCGTGTATTTTGGTCTCTTGAATCCCGGAGATACGATACTTGCGCTTCGACTCGACCAGGGCGGCCATCTCACGCACGGCGACCCGGTTTCGCTATCGGGGAGAATTTTTAAATTTGTCCACTACGCGCTCGACCCCAAAACCGAAACACTCGACTATGACGCGATTGCGTCGCTCGCCGCGGAACACAAACCGAAAATTCTTGTCTCCGGCTACACCGCCTATCCGCGCATTATTGATTTCAAACGGATGCATGACATCGCGAAATCCGTCGGCGCGATCTCGATGGTGGATATGTCGCATATTTCAGGACTCATCATCGGCGGCGTACATCCCTCCCCGTTCCCATTTACCGATGTTGTCACTACCACAATCCATAAAACGCTTCGTGGTCCCCGCGGCGCGATGATATTTTGCAAAGAGGAATACAAAGACCAAATCGACCGCGCCGTGTTCCCCGGCATGCAAGGCGGTCCGCACGAACATACGATTGCCGGAATCGCAGTCGCCCTCAAAGAAGCGATAACGCCGGAATTCAAAGAGTATGCCGCGCAAATCGTAAAAAATTCGCGCGCGCTTGCCGAAACGCTCGTCGCCGAAAGAATAAAGCTCGTTTCTGGAGGCACCGACAACCATTTGATGTTAATCGACCTCCGGCCATTCGGTCCCGGACGCGGCGTCTTTGTGGAAAAGGCGCTTGAAGCGGCGGACATCAATACGAACAAAAGCCCTGTGCCGTATGACGAGTCGCCGCCGTACTACCCCTCGGGCATACGGCTCGGTACACCGCCTTTGACCTCGCGCGGCATGAAAGAAGAAGAAATGAAAAAAATCGGGACGATGATTGCCGCGATCGTGAAACATTTCGCCACGACCGCGTTGCCGGACGAAAAAGAAAAGCGCGCTGACGCGGTAAAAACATTCAAGGCGTCCCTCGAAAACGATTCCCTCATCCGCGAGACCAAAGAAAAAGTGTACGCGCTCGCGAGCAAGTTCCCGGTGCCCGGTATTGAATAGTGAATTACGAATAAAGAATAATGAATGTCATCAACGGCAAGGCCATCGCCGCGGAAATTCTCGGCGAACTGAAGTTGCTTCCTAAACCGGAAAAGTTTTTCGCGGGCATCGTCATCGGCGACGACCCATCTTCGGAAAGTTTCCAGAAACTCAAACAGCGCACGACGATGGATCTCGGCGTTGACTACCGCATTTACCATCTCTCGCCTGAACTTGGAAACGACGGCCTGCGGAAAGAAATCGGGCGCATCGGCGCGCAAAAAACATGCGGCGGCGTCATTATCCAATTCCCGATTCCCGAACATTTGAATAAACATTATCTGGTGAACGCCATTCCGGCTGAAAAAGACCCAGACGTGCTTTCGGAGCGCTCACTCGGCGCGTTCTACGCGAACCGAAATCCGGCGCTTCACCCCGCCGCGGCAACCGTCGAAGCAATCCTTGCTCACCTAGATTTTGATATCAAAACAAAAAAGGTTGCGGTTGTAGGCCCCGGTTTTTTAATCGGAAAACCCGTTGCCACATGGCTGATAGGCCGGTCGAGCGACCTTTACGTGCTCGACCGCGGCGCTGATTTTTCAATTTTGAAAACATGCGACCTCGTGATATCCGGCGCGGGCAAAATCGGACTCCTCACTCCCGAGATGCTGAAAGATGACGCAGGGGTAATTGATTTCAGCTATTCCAAAAACGAGCAAGGCGAACTAGTCGGCGATTTCGATCCCTCATCTCCAGATGTCGAAAAACTTTCTTTCTACACCCCAACGCCCGGCGGCACCGGCCCGATTCTCGTCGCGAAACTCCTGGAGAATTTTTATAGGTTGAATTCGGAGAAATAAATTTGTGCCCTTGGCAGGAATCGGACCCGCATCAACTCCTTAGAAGAGAGTTGCTCTATCCATTGAGCTACAAGGGCGTATCATTCATTCGGGCCGCTGGGAATTGAACCCAGTCTACCTGCTCCCAAAGCAGGCGTACTGCCGGTATACGACGGCCCGTATCTCTGTATCTTCAAATTACCCTGATATTGCTCTAAAATCAATTCATGCGCGTTCAGCCCCGACGTTCCTTTTTTTGAAAGGAAGTCGGGGAGCCGACAGGATCGTCGGCTTGGTAGAGCGACTGGTTTATTCCCGATTTGTCTAAAAATTCAAGCTCGCGTAGAATTTTTATGAACAAATCGCAATCCCGCTTAAAGTGGGCGATTAGCTCAGTGGCAGAGCACTTCGTTTACACCGAAGGGGTCGTAGGTTCAATCCCTACATCGCCCACTTTGTGCGGGACACCGAGTAGGTCCGGGGTTCTCCCGCCCATTGTTCGAGCAAAGCGAGATTACAATGGCGTGGATCCCGCACTCTCATAAATTGTGATAGCGCTGATTTGTAGAATATTACAATAAGCGGGATCGCGCCAACTCTAACCTCGCTTACGCTCGGAGAGTTGCGGGAGATCCCTCGAGCGCGCACAAAAAAACTTCGTTGAGGTGGAGAAATTGGAAACGCGAACCAAAACTAGGAGAGGTATTAAGTTTTGAGAGTAATAAACTTGGGAAAAGAACTACCGGCTATGGCATCTTGCAGGTTGTGCCAGTCCAGGTTCCGCCAGCTTTGGCGCACATTGTAGCCATGTCACCACTGGGAGCTGGTGACGGTGTTGGCGAGGGTGTTGGTGTTGGAGTTGGAGACGGAGTTGGAGACGGTGTAGGCGTTGGCATCTGGCAAGTTGTACCTGTCCATGTTCCTCCTCCTTTGGCACACATTGTGGCCATATCACTAGAGCCACTTGGCGTTGGAGACGGTGATGGGGTTGGGGTTGAAGCTGATGT
>Ga0209515_10000124_pt1 | contig 140715 bp, 112 predicted proteins | sample Subgroupgradi54m_FD_187454 | JGI IMG/M metagenome (GOLD analysis project Ga0209515, IMG submission 187454) | Subsurface groundwater microbial communities from S. Glens Falls, New York, USA - GMW60B uncontaminated upgradient, 5.4 m (SPAdes)... ... | reverse complement strand
AACCTGTTCAGCTCTAACTATTACGGCCTGAACGTGATCGTGCGGAAGAGCTTCTCGCGCGGGCTCCAGCTCAGTGGCAGCTACACCTGGGCCCATACGATTGACGAGGTCAGTGACGCCTTCAATAACGCCCGCGGCCAGTTTCTCCGGCCCACGGACAACTTCAATATCGCGGCCGACCGTGGCAACGCCGACTACGACATCCGCCATCGGCTGAACATCAGCTTCTATTACGAACTACCCTTCCTGAAGAACAATCGTTGGCTGGGTGGCTGGTCCTTGAGCGCGATCACCACCGTGCAAAGCGGCGTACCCATCCAGCTCTTCAATAACAGCTCGGCGGGTGACGCCAACCGAGATGGTTACAATACCGACCGCCTCGTATACACCGGCGCGGGCAACATCAACAATGCCGTCCGGAGCGGCACGAGCCCCGCGGATGGATACTTCAATACGGCCCTGTTTGGCAATGTTGTTTGCCCAGCTACGGTCAACCACGGCCTCTGGTGTGACTCGCCGACGGGAAGAAATACTCTGGTCGGCCCTGGCTACGCGAACACCGACTTCAGCGTGGCCAAGAAGTTCAAGGTGACGGAGCGCGTCGCAGTGACGTTCTTGGCGAACTTCTTCAACCTGGCCAACCACCCGAACTTCAAGAATCCTATCGGCGACCTCAATAATGGAACGAACTTTGGCAAGTCGCTGGCTACGTTTGATCCGCGAATCACCCAGCTCGCTCTCCGGCTAGACTTCTAGCCGCAAGCTCCGCCCGCGAGGGAGGGGGGAGAAATCTCCCCTCCCTTTTTTCTTTTCCACGGAAAGCACGAAGCCACGGCGATTGGCGACCGGGGTTCCCGAGGGTCCCCCCGGGCGGCGACGGCGGGTGTGCCTCGACGCGGTTACGGGGCCTGGCCGGCACGCGCCCTCGAATATTTCAGGCGGAGGGCTTACAGGTTCTTGAGCTGGGAGAGGCGGAAGGGCGTGGCGGTGTTTTCGCGCAGCTCGAGCCAATGCTGTTCGGGCAGGGAAAGGAACACCTCGACCACCTTGGGGTCAAACTGCGTGCCGGAGCAGCGCTTGATCTCTTCCCGGGCGGCGGAGACGGACAGGGCGCGGCGATACGGGCGGTCCGAGGTCATGGCGTCCAGCGTGTCGGCCACGGCGAAGATGCGCGCCCCCAAGGGGATTTCCTCGCCGCGCAGGCCGCGGGGGTAGCCGGTGCCGTCGTAAAACTCCTGATGCGCCAGGACGATTTCGGCCGGCTCGCGCAGGAAGGGGATCTTCACCAGCATGCTGTGTCCGATCTCGCAGTGGCGGCGCATCACCTTGCGCTCCTCGTCGGTGAGCGGGCCGGGCTTGCGCAGGATGCGATCGGGGATGGCCATCTTGCCGATATCGTGCAGGAACGCGGCGCGGGCAATCTGCGGCAGAAGTTTGGGATCCACCTGCATGGCCTGGGCGATGGAAATGGTGATGGCGGTGACGCGCTGGCAGTGGCCTTCGGTCTCGGCATCCTTCAAATCGAGCGCGCCACCCAGGGCCTCGAGGGTGTGGTCGTAAGACTGCTGGAGCTGGCGCAGCGCCCCGGAAAGCTCGGCGGTGCGCTGCTTGACCAAGGCTTCCAGATTGCGCTGGTAATTGCGGTTCTCCATCACCAGATGGCGGTGCTCCAGCGCCCGGCGGACGCTGAGGAAGAGCTGGTCTTTCTCGAACGGCTTCAGGATGTAGTCGTAAGCGCCGCGGCGGATGGCCTCGAGGGCGGTGGAAACGTCGTGCATGGCCGTGACCATGATCACCGGGATATCCTGGTCGCGGGCGCGCAGCCATTCCAGGAGCTTGAGCCCGTCCATCTCCGGCATGACCATGTCGCTGAGCACCAGGTCCAGGGAGTTCTTTTCCAAGTGCTCCAGGGCTGCCCGGCCGTTGCCCACCGCAGCGCACTGGTAGCCCTGCGATTCGAGCAGCGTGGTGACGACTTCCCGGATGGCCTCTTCGTCGTCCACGACGAGGATATTTTCTGCGGACAAAACACACTCCTCGAAAGACTATTATACGGCAGGGCACAGGCGCAGCAGGCCTTTGTTGCCGGAATTGAAACGCGCGTGCTAGTTTCGCCAATGGTTTCCTCTGGGATTTGACACTTCCCTCGTTCCGTGCAGTGCCAGATTGCGTGCGGCCCTGGGGCCGGAGGTTGAAGCGCTGATGGCAAATCAGGGCCTGCTCGCCATAGCCTTCTTCGAAGCCACGGCGTTTTTAATCCTCCTGGTTCTCTTCTTGCTGCTGTATCACGGCCTGCCGGCGCGTTTCCTGCGTTACTGGCTTGCCGGCTGGGCGCTGTTCACGGCCTACGGCGCCACGCAGATCCTCTACATCACCCGCGGCGGCGTGCCTGTGCGCCTGATCGTATTCGGGTGCTACCTCTCCGCCCTCATTCTGTTCCTCGCGGCGGTGCTGGTCTATACGGGCCGGGAGCGCCGGCTCGTGCTCCTGTGGCCTGCCGCGGCCCTCGGGGCTCTCTGCGTCGCCCTGGAAGAGCTGCGGCCGGGAAGTGCCCGCCTGGGGCAGGAGCACTGGGCCACGGCGTTCCTGGAAAGCGCCATCCTTCTAACGGCGGGCTGGACGCTGTGGCGTCACGCCCGGGGGCGCCGCGGACACGGGGCCATCCTGCTGGCCGGAGCGCTGTGTCTGGCCGGCTTGCATGGCGTAGACCAAGCCGATTGGTCCACGCAACCGCTGTTTCTGCTGCGCGTGGCCTTCGATGAGCTGCTCAACGTCGCCCTGGGCATTGCCATGGCCGTGCTGGTGTTGGAGGCCGCCCGCGCCCGCACCGAGGAACTCAACCAGAAACTGCGGCGACTGACGCCCATCACCGCGGCGAGCACGCAGACCTTCAACCTTGACGATGTTCTCCGCGAAGTGCTCCGGCATCTGGTCGAGAGCCTGAATGCCAGCCATGGCCTGGTGTGCCTGCTGGAGGGGGAAGGTCCTGCGGCCGAGCTGGTGATCCGGGCGTCCGCAGGTTTCAGCGAGGCGTATGTGCAGAGGCATGCGCGGGTTTCTGCGCAGGAGCCGTGGGCGCGCAAGCTGCTCGAGCAGAACACGCCATTCCTCTCCTACGAGAACGAAGGCAACGCGGTGGTGCGGCAGCGGATGCAGGAGGAGAAGGTGGCGGCGATGGTGCTGGTCCGCCTGCCGGGCAAGGAATCGCCGCTGGGTGCGCTGGCCGTCGGCTCGGCGACGCCTCGGAGGTTTCACGACGACGAGCTGGATTTCCTGAGCAATGTCGCCAACCTGCTGGGGCTGACGATTCAAAACATGCTGTCGTTCGAGCAAGCCGCGGCCGCCGAGCGTCAGTGGCTGTACACCTTTGATTCCCTCGGCGACCCCATCCTGGTGCACGACGAGGAGGGCCGCATCGTGCGCGCCAACCGCACGCTGGAGGCTCGGCTGGGGGCGGTCCCGGGCGGGCTGGCGGGCCGGCCGGTCGCCGAGGTCCTCCGCCGGGGAGTAAGCCACTGGGCGCAGTGCCCCTACTGCGAGGGCGCCGCAGGGAACGGCGATGAACCCGACGCGACGCTGGGCGGGTACTTCCTGGTCTCCAATTCCAACTTCCACGACCCTGCGGGGGTGCGCCTGGGCACCGTGCACGTGCTGAAGGACATCACCGAGCGGAAGCGCGCCGAGGAAAAGTACCGCAGCCTGATCGAGAACGTGCAGGAGGGGGTCTTCATCTCCATCCCCGAGGGCCGCTTCGTGGATTTCAACGACGCCTTCCTGCGCATGCTGGGGTACGAGAGCCGCGAGGAGCTGCTCAGCGTGGATATCGGCTCCTCCATCTACGTTAACCCGGGCGACCGGGAGAGGCTGAAGAGGCTCCTGCGCGAGCACGGCGCGGTGGCCGACTTCGAGTTCCAGATGCGCCGGCGGGACGGCGAAGTGCTCACCGTTCTGGAATCGAGCTTTGCCACCCGCGACGCCTCCGGAGCCATCACCGCCTTCCAGGGGTTCGTGCTGGACATCACCGAGCGGAAGCGCGCCGAACAGGAGATCCGCCGGCGCAACCGCGAGCTGATGGTGCTGAACTCGATCGGGCAGACGCTCAGCCAGTCGCTCGATCTCTCCGAGCTGCTTGGCCGCGCCCTGCGGCAGATGCTCGAGCCGTTTGCCGTGGATCTGGCCTCGCTCTACCTGCTGGATGAAAAATCCGGCGTATTGCGACGCGCGGCGGGCGTCGGCCATCGCTCCCTCTATGCGCAGCATTTTCCTCCCACGCAGATCCCTGCCGAGCTGCTCAACCACATCCGCGCGGTGCGCGCCACAACGCTTTCGGCGCAGAGCCTGCCGTTGCCGGAGGTCTTCCGGGACCTGCAGCGCAAGGAAGGCATCCAGGTCTCCCACATCGTGGTGCTGTGGTCGAAGAACCGCATGGTGGGCGCGCTGGCGGTGGCCTGCCGGAGCCTGCGGGAGTTCTCCGCCGCGGAGCTGAACCTGCTGACAGCGGTGGGCGGCCAGATCGCCGCAACGATCGAGAAGTCGCTGCTGCACGAGGAGACCCGGCAGGCCTACGAGCACCTGAGGCGCACGCAGGAACAGCTCTTGCAAAGCGAGAAGATGGCTGCGGTGGGCCAGCTCATCTCGGGCGTGGCGCACGAGCTGAACAACCCGCTGACCGCCATCCTCGGCTATGGCCAACTGCTGGCCTCGAGCGATCACGTCAGCGGGCGCGGCGCGGAGTACGTGGACAAGATGTACAAGCAGGCCCAGCGCACGCATCGCATCGTGCACAACCTGCTCAGCTTCGCCCGCCAGCAGAAGCCCGAGCGGCTGCCGGTGCGGCTGAACCAGGTGTTGGAAGACACCCTTGCGCTGCGCGAGTACGACCTCAAGCTAAACAACATCCAGGTTCACCGCGAGTTTGCCCACCACCTGCCGCTGACCGCCGCCGACGCACAACAGCTCCAGCAAGTCTTCTTGAACATCCTGAACAACGCCGTGGACGCGGTCCTGGAACACGCGCCCCGCGGAGAGATCTGGGTGCGCACGGCGCTCGAAGACGACAAACTTCTGGTGGAATTCACCGATAGCGGCGCCGGGGTGCAGGACCCGCTGCGCGTGTTCGACCCGTTCTATACCACCAAGCCCATCGGCAAGGGCACCGGCCTCGGGCTGAGCATCTGTTACGGGATTGTGAGCGAGCACGGCGGGGAGATTTCTGTGCGCAACCCCGCCCGGCCGGACCGCGGAGCCACCTTCTCGATCACCTTGCCGGTGTTGCCGGTCGCGGAGACCCGTCCGGCATTGCCGGCAGGCTCCGGCGAAACGCTTCCCGGGGGTCGCGTTCTCCTGGTGGACGACGAAGAGGCGGTGCTCGAGCTCGAGCGGGAAATCCTGGATGGCCGGTGCCTCTCGGTGAAGGCAGTCCGCAGCGGGCGCGAGGCTCAGGAGCTGCTCGAGAGCGAGCCGGTGGACTTGGTGGTGACCGACCTGAAAATGCCGGGCGAAATCACCGGCTGGGAACTCTACACCTGGATTTGCCGCCAACTGCCGGAGCTTGCGGGCCGCGTGGTGTTCACGATGTCCGACGCGCGCAGCGAAGAGATTGCCACGCTGCTCGAGGAGAGCGGCTGCCCCTTCCTCCAGAAGCCCTTCGAGGTGGCAAAGTTCCTCGCCGTGGTTCGGCAGGCCATGGCCCAGGCGGTCTCTTCCACCGTCAAGCGCTGAGGTCCGACCGCAGGCGCGCCCGCGAGGCTTCCTCGAGCGACGCCATGGCCGTTTCAATCTGCGCCGCCAGGCTGCCAACCAGCTCGGTGAGTCGCTCGAGTTGCGGCAGGGGAACGCCGCCGGTCGCAAGGCGCAACCAGACCACGCCGTAGAGAAGCCGGAACCGAACTCCCAGCCAGAGCCGCTCGGCTTCGAGCGATTTGCGGACCGCCGGCGAGAGCGCCGCCACCGTGCGTCCCAGGCGCTCCAGCCGCGAAACATCTTCCCGCAGCCCGCCCAGGAATTGCCGCGCCACGCCGAGCCGGTCGGAGCGAGACTTCCGCTGGATCCTCCGCGAGGCGCGCTCCTTCAGGAATTGCTGATCGGCAGGTGAAAGCGCTTGCCGCACCTGTGGGAAGTGCCGCAGGTGCAGCGAGCACAGCTCTTCAATGGGCAGCTCGCGCTCGGCTTGCGGCAGGCGCCGCGCCTCCGGGCGTTCCCGGAGCAGCCAGAACAGCGTCAGCAGCAGCGCCACTGCCAATCCCGCGAACAGGAACACGGCGGTCATGGCTTGAGGATCTCCAGCAGCCTCTGGTTCAACACGCGCAGACGATTGTTCACCTGAGGCGAAAGCTCGTCGTAGAGCTTCTGGGGGAGCAGAACCGGCGCGGGAGCGGCCGCCGGAAGGGGCCGGCGCAGCGCCACGAGCCAGATCACAAGAGTCACCTCGAAGGAAAACACTCGCACCGCGCTCCAGGCGGTGAAATATCGCGCCAGCCAGTCCTGCACGAAGCTGTTGTTCAACGACTGGATGGCGGAATAGAAGCCCATTCCCAGGGCGACCATCTTCTGCACCGGCTCGAGCCGGATGCCGTAGTAGCGGCAAAGGGTGAGCAAGACCACCAGGATGCCGAGCACGGCGAGTTCCAGGTCGCGTTCCGCGGTGAGCAGGAAGGGCGCGATCCAGGACGCGGCGCCGCGGGCATCCACCGCTGCATGCACGAGCAGCAGCAGCGCGATGCCGCACAGTAGTCGCCAGCCCAAGGCCCACACGCCGCGATACTCGCGCACCGCGCGCCAGGCGATCTCCGCGACCGCCACGCCGCGGGCCGCCAGCAAGATACCCTGCGACACCCAGTAGCCCTGGAAGCTCAACGGCGAGTCATAGCCCACGCTGAGATAGAGCACCCAGAGGAAAAGCGTGCGAACCAAGAGCAAGGTGAGATAGGCGGTGAACAGCGGGAGCCGCAGATAGAGTCGCCGGCGCCAAGCCAGGACGCAGACGGCCAGCTGGAGCAGGGAACTGGCCATGGCCAGGAAAAAGTTTGAGGAGGAAAAGGGCATGCGCGCCGGCGCGCATCATAGCATGATTTACCGTCGAAATAATAGCCTTCGATGAGCTCCGGCGCGCAAGAACTAGGTGGTCAAACCGCCACCCGGCGACGAGTGCGATGGCTGCCCAAGGCCATCGGCTCCCGGGCCCATGCGGGGATCAGGCGGGAAGGGCGGCGGGGGCATGCCATCGGCCCGCAGCGAGTTGTTGTCGAATTGAGTGTTGAAGGGAAGGCCAACAGGTTGTAGTATGAGCGCCACCAGGGCGCCTGCGAGAAGCACGGAAGTCAGACATTTCACGGGCGTGACACCTCCTTGGTCGCGTGAGTCTGTTTTCGCGACGCGGGAGGTGCGGGCGAGAGGAAGAAAAGTTCAGAAAACGGAACAACGGTGAGCCGTGGAAAATTTGGAGCGCTTTCAGCAGAACCGGAGGATCGTCGAGGACTTCACCACGCGGACGCTGGCGGCCATCCCCAGCGACTTCGGCCGGCTACTCTACGTCGCCTTGCTGCGTGACCTCGCCAGCGGGCGTTATCTCCACGAAGGGCTTTCCGCTAATTATCCGGACGAGGCCGTGCAGCAGGCGCTGGCCCACTGCCACGACGAACTCTTCGCCAAAATCCTGGAGACACCGCTCGAGCGACAGGAATGGGATCTGCGGTCGTGTCTGGGGGCGCTGGAGGGCGAGTTCTGGGGAATCGTGACGCGCTGGGAGAAGCTGGAGTTTTACCGCGTGCTCCTGCCGGCGGACGCGCCGGGATATCTGCAGGAGCTGTTTTGCTCCAACCTGCGCACGCTCCTGGGCCTGCTCGCCGAGGAGCACGCTAGCTGGAAACCAGCCGCATAACTACTCCAGTCACCTGCCCAACGACCTCGGCTTCGTCCGGGCAGCGCCAGACTTCTGGCGCGCAGGAGGAGAGCGGGTAAGGCTGCAGCATCAATCGGGAATCGTCGCGCAGGCACCAGGCGCAGCGATAGGCCGTGCGCACATCCACGAAATAGATGGGTCGTTCGAATTCGTTTCTCCATCCGGAATTGCGCACCAGTTGTAGCGCCGGGTCCACCAGCACAAGGCTGCCGGGGCGCAGCAGCGGCTCCATCATGTGGTCGTCGAGTCCGATGTAACCGTAGCGGTGGCGCGCGGGGCCGTTGAGCAGGGCGCCTTCCAATTCTCCCCAGCTCTCCACCATGCGCGAGAGGTAGGCGGTGCGCCGCGGGTCAAAGCCGGGGTCAAAGCGCAGCGGCAATCGCAGGGTGGTGGGCGGCGCGGCCAGGTGCGTTTTCGGCGCCGCAAGCTGCATGCCGTCGACAAAGTGGGAGTTGAGCGGCACCTTATACCACAGGCAAATCTCGTGCGGATCGAGATGGTAGATCACCGCAAGCGCGTAGAGCTTGAACAGGCTGGGCGTGACGTCGCGGTTCTCAATATCGGCCAGGCGGCTGATGCGGATGATAAATTCAGGCCGACCCCGCTGGCTGGCGATTTCGTAGCTGGCGCGTTCGACGTCGCGATACGTCAGACCCAGGCCCTCGCGTGCTTGTCGGAGACGCGAGCCGGGTAGCATGCGACCCTCGGGGACGTTGCAGTTCGAGAAGCGCGGGCATTATAGCAGCGTTACCATTCTGTTATGAATCCGGAACGCGGCGCGGAGGAGGGCGGATCCGAGGCCGCGGCAGGCATGCCATTCGCGGGTTTCTGACGCGCGCCGTTCGGCGTTACCGCGCTCGCCCGCGCCGGGTTCTTCACCGAACGACAACTTCCTGGCGAGCCGCGGTGAGAGGAGAATGGCCGGCATGCTGGAATGGATCTGCCCCCAGTGCGACCGCGAGGTGGATCCCGCCTTCCAGGTGTGCCCTTTTTGTGGCGGCCGCGAACGGCCCGCAATGAAGCCTCGCCGCAGCCGCCGCGGCATCTCCTGGGAGGCGGTGGACCGAGGCTTCAGCTTTGGGCTGGGCTTTGTGGCCGTGCTGGCTTTGACTTACTTTCTGCTTTTCCTGGCCGCGTACCTGTGGCACCACGAGCGGTGGCTGAGCTGGCTGACCGACTGGCTCTACGGGCGTTGAAACCCCCACATCGGCGCCCGCGAAACCCCCGTATTACTTGCTGGCCAGCAGCGTGCGGGCCTCGCGCAGTTCCGGGCGGTCGGCATCGGCTTGCTTGGCAACCTCGACAAGCTTGGCGTAATACGACCGCGCTTTCTCCTTCTCCCCGGAGAGTTCCGCTGAGCGCGCGGCGCCGTAAAGCGCTTGGAAGCGATTCGGCGCAGCCCGCAGCGAGGCCTCATATTCGCGCAGGGCCGCGCCGGCTTGGCCAAGGTCGAGCAGCAGGTCGCCCAGTTGCTCGCGCGCCGGCTGGACCGCGCCCGGAGTGACCGGATGCTTTTCGGTCGCGTCTTCGAGCTCCGCCGCCGAGCGCATCAGGCTGGCGGCCTGGTCATTGCTGCCCGCGGCGCGCGCCATCCAGGCGGCCGCCTCGCGCCGCAGGATTTCCACCTGGCCGGCCCAGTAACTCTGCTTGGCGTCCACCAGAGCCCCGCGCAGCGCTTCGATCTTGTCGAGGTCCTTCTGCGCGTCGCCGGCATGGCCGCTTCGCGCCGCCCCCACAACGCGGGCGAAATGGATATGGGCTGCCGCCCAGGGGAACCGGCTCCAGGGAAACGCCGCCGGGCGGAGTTCGAGCGCGGCCGCCTCTGACCATCGTCGCCGCTCGAGCGCGTACCGCGCGGGAATGGCGGCCAGGGCAAAGGCTGCGGTCAAGTTTTCCGGCTGAACCTTGGGGAGAGCGAGGAGTTCGTCGAGCACGCGCTTTGCTTCCACGTCCTGCGCGCCCTGCAAGTAGGCATAGGCCAGGTAGTCCATGGCGTGGAGCTGCTGGTCCCAGGCGCCGCCCATCTTCGTCCTGGCGGCGAACTCTTGCGCAGCGGCCGCGGCGGCGACATTCGACTGGATGGACTCCTGCCAGAGGCCGAGGCGGATAAAGATGTGCGAGGGCATGTGCAGCGCATGAGGCACCGAAGGAGCGATCTTGGCGTAGCGCCGGGCCGCGGGGAGCGCCAGCGCGGCGAGCTCGGGAGCATCGTAGGCGTGAATGAAGTAGTGGGCGACGCCGGGATGGTTCGGCTCAGCGGCAAACACTTTGTCGAGAATCGCCGCCGCTTTCCTCTGGTTCGCATAGGTCTTGTCGGTGGGCGGCGCAGTGCCCAGCAGACACAACGCGTGGAAGATCGCCGCCTCACGGTCGTCAGGATAGCGGAGCGAGAGCTGCTCCATGGCTTTTTCGTAGGCCAAGGCGCGAGTGCGGTGGTCCAGCTTGCCCGCATCCCGGTAGAAAACGGCAATTGCCGCGAGGTAATCCCTCTCGCGGTCCGTCCGGGGAGGCGACGCCTGCGATTTTTCCAGCAGCGCCCAGCCCCTCTCGAGTACCGCCGCACTCGGCGGCTCCCAGAGCGGGTGGTAGTAACTCATGGCCATGCCCCAGTAGGCCATCGCGCAGTTGGGGTCGGCGGCGGTCACTGCGGCAAAGTTTGTTTCCGCCTCCTCGTACCAGAACGAGTGCAGCATGGCCACGGCGCGATCGAATTGTTTCTGCGCCGCCGGGCTGCAGGAGACGCGGAAGTGCACCGAGCCAAGCTTCTCCGCGGGCCCCGCGTCGTGCTTGTGTTGCCCGCCTAGGCCCCAGGCGCTGAGTGCGAGCGCCAGCCCGAGCGCGAGGAGCATAAGGCTCAGGCGTTTCCCGGTGGACATGTTGACCTCCCCTGATTCTCAGGATGGAGTGTTCCGAGCCTTGCGGCCGTGGCCCGCCAACCCTCGCGCATTATAATCCCGATTGCCGTTTGCCGGGCAGATTGCCGGGCGCGGGGAGATTTGCAGCCGGCGCAGCGGTGTAATAGAGTCTTTGCCGCAGTGGCCGAACTGCAGAGATTTCGCGGGCGAGTCGTGCTGGTCACCGGCGCCAGCCGGGGCATCGGCCGCGTCATGGCCCGGTCGTTCGCCGGCGAGGGCGCGCGGGTCGCACTGGTGAGCACCAGCGCGGACGGAGTCCGGCGCGTGGCCGACGAGATTGCCGCGAGCGGCGGCCAGGCGTTGCCGCTCGAAGGCGACGTTTCCAACGAACCCGACGTGCGCCGCTTTGTGGCGCAGGCCGAACGCGCGCTGGGGCCGATCCACGTGCTGGTGAACAACGCGGGCATCGCCGGCCCGACCGCTCCGGCCACCGAAGTCTCTCTCGCCGATTGGGAGCGGGTGCTGGCGGTGGACTTGACCGGAGTATTCCTCTGCGCGCGCGAGGTGCTGAAAACCATGTTGGCGCGGCGGGCCGCAGCGTCGCCGGGCGCGGAGGCGGCCGGCGCCGTCCTGAACATCGGCTCCATCGCCGGCAAGATCAGCTACCCGCAGCGCACTCCCTACGCCAGCGCGAAGTGGGGCCTTGTCGGACTTACGCTCACGCTCGCCGAGGAGGTGGGCCGCTTCGGCATCCGCGTCAACTGCATCTGTCCCGGCCCAGTGGCCGGCGAGCTGATCGAGGATGTGATCGCGGCGCGCGCAAAGGCCATGGGTCTGCCGGCGGAGACGGTACGCCAGAAATTCGTGGGCCTGACCATGCTCAAGCGCATGGTGCAGCCGGAGGACGTGGCCGCGGCGGCGCTGTTTCTGGCCTCGGACGCCGCCGCCAATATCACCGGACAGGCGCTGGACGTGAGCGCCGGCCTGGCCAGCCTGCCCGGGTAGGCTCGGCGGACAGGCGCCCGCGGCGTGCTCGAACCGCCGGTGGCGGCCGAAGCATTCCTGCTTGTGCGAGCCTGAGCTTTCGCTGTCACATGGGCCGGAAAAGGAAGGGAAATGCCAGACCAAACGGTGGGCTCTTACGAGCGAGGCGCGCGCCTGCTGGACAAGATGCTCGGCCCCGGCGATGCCCGGCGGGTGCGGGCCGCCTGGCGCAAGCTCGCGCCCGATTTCGAGCGCTACGTCATTACGTTTCTCTCCGGCGAGATGTGGTCGCGGCCGGGGCTGGACCGCCGCACGCGCAGCCTGTGCACGATTGCGACGCTCGCGGCGCTCGGGCGCAGCAACGGACTGGCGCTGAACATCCGCATGGCGCTGCGCAACGGGGCGACCCGCGCAGAAATCATCGAGGTGATCTTGCACCTCGCTCCGTACGCGGGGTTCCCTGCAGCGTGGGACGCGCTCGTGCTGGCCGGGGGCATCTTTTCCGAGCGCACGCGAGCGGAAAAACGAAAGCGGGGGCTGCGGATGCGCGCGAGGCGTGGACGGTGAGAACGCAGCGGATGGCGACCGCCACTGTGGCTCTGCTTCTGATCCTGGCGAGCGCGGGAGCGCCGAGCGCCCTGCTGCCCGGCGATCGGCAGGAAGTCCAGGCGCAGAGTCCGGAGTCGGAATTTTCGCGGTTGGCCGCGGGGCTTGCCGATCAGCGCCAGGCCGGCGCCGAGGAAAGCGAAAAGTTGCAGGAGCGAGCCTTGGCCATTCTCGACAGCATGGTGCTGGCGGCGCTGAATGCGCCGGGCGGTCCCGACTTGGCGGCGCTGAACCAGCGCCTGAGCGCGCTGCGGGCGCAGCCGCCGATGGTGGGCGAGGACTATCGCGTGGTGGGGCTGGGCGGCAGCCCGGCTGGGTATGCCCTGGCGGCCAATTTCGGGATCGGCGGACCGTCGGCGGTGCGGCTCTACGGCGGAGCGGCCGGGCGTTACGCGCTTGCGGCGCGCATCGACCGGTTTGCGCAGAAGGATTTCTTCGACGAATATCTCGAGCTCGTGCCGGTGGCCGCGCCGGTGACTCTGTTTGTCACCGTCAGCGGCCGCACCGACGAATTGCAAACGGGCGCGTTTGTGGCCTGGCAGTTCGACGGCGAGCGCGTACGCGCCGTGTGGTCGTCCGACATCCTCCAGCAATCGAGCTACGAGGCCGCCGCTGACGGCTTCCGCGTAACCTACTGCGCGCAGACCGACGAAGACAAACCGCGCGTGTGCCGGCGGATGACCCGCGACCGCTTCACCTGGAGCCGCGGGAGCTGGACGCGCGTCCAGCAGACCAGCGTGCCCGTGCCGAAGCGATAATCCCCGCAAGGATGCAGATTCTTGACTTGCCCCCGGCCCGCATGGAACCATACCGCTCGGGCATCCACCGGCTGCTGATTCCCATGAGCGCCGCTTCCACGATCCACGAGTACTTCGTGCGCGATTGCATGACCTCGCCGGCGAAGAGTATCTCTCAGGACGCGCACTTGCTGGACGCCGCGCTGGCACTGCGCTACACCGGCTTCCGGCACCTACCCATCGTGGACGGCGACGAGCGGCTCGTGGGCCTCATCTCCGAGCGCGACATCCACCGCTTTTCGCCCTCGCCGCTCAGCAAGATCTCGCCGGAGGAGTACAACGCCGTCTTCGAGAACACGCCGCTGGAGCGCGTGATGACCCGCAACCCGCTGAGCGTCACTCCCGAGACGCCGCTGCGCGACGCCGCAGCCTTGCTGCATGCCAAAAAACTGGGCTGCCTGCCCGTGGTGGTGAAAGGGCGGCTGGTGGGCATCGTCACCGTGACGGACATGCTGGGCGTCCTGCTTCGCTTGCTGGCTGCCGCCGCGCAGGAATCTCCCCTGAAGGGCCGCTGAATCTCACCTGCTGTGGCTTCTCTCCGCGATGGGGTGAAATGGCTGCTGTTTGAGATCGGTGCCGGCTATTACACGCGCAAGTTGGCCACCGGCCCCGAGGCCGATCTGCGCCCCGAATTCGCTGACTTCCTCTCTCCGCCGCCGGGCAGCCGCGTGCTCGATGTCGGCTGCGGCCCCGGCCACCTGGCACGCTGGCTCGCCCGGCGGGGTTGCCAGGTAACCGGAGCGGACCGCGGCTGGCGCCTGCTGCGCCTGGCGCGGCGCCTGGCCGCGCGTGAATCGCTGCCCATCCACTTCGAGCGCGCGCCCGCCGAGCGGCTGCCCTTCGCCGATGCTTCCTTCGACCTGGCCCTGGCCACTACGGTGGTCTATTGGGTGGAGCGGCCCGAAGCAGTGGTGCGCGAGATGGTGCGTGTGACGCGGCCGGGCGGGCGCGTGGCCACGCTCGATCCGCACGCGGCGATGGGCGTGGCTTCGGTGCGGAGCTATTGCGAGAGTAGGGGCCTGAACCGGCAAGACACCGGCAAGCTGGTGGCCTGGGCGCGTGCTTCCGAGCGCAGCCGCCGCTTCACCGAGGACGCTCTGCGGGGATTGCTGGCCGGCGCCGGACTCACCGAGCTCGTTCTGGAGCGGCGCATGGGAGGTCTGGTGTGGTTTGCGCGGGGCGCCGTGCCGGCGAAGCGATGAGTTTTGCTGCGAAACTGGTATTCTGGAAGCCGGCGGCGATCGCTGAGGAGTTTGCATGACCCTGAGGCGCATCCTGACCTCCCTGCTGTGCCTGAGCCTGCTGCTGGCGCAGGGCGCGGCCGCCCAGCAGAGCGCGCCGCCGTCGTCCACTCCGGCGCCCGCCACTGCGCCTTCAGCCGAGTTCCTCAAGGCCGCCGACGAAGTCCTGGCGGAGATGAGCGCGCTGCTCTCGCTGCCGGTGAAATCGCCGCTCAAGAAGAGCATCCGCAGCCGCGCGGAGATCCGCGACTACGTCCTGCGGCGGATGAAAGAGGATAAGGAGCCGGCCAAGCGTTACGCCGACCAGCGGGCGCTGGAGAAATTCGGGCTCATCCCCAAGGGCTTCCAGGTGGAGCCGTTCCTGGTCGAGCTGCTCACCGAGCAGATTGCCGGGCTGTACGACCCCAAGGGTCAGGAGTTTTTCATCGCCGACTGGATCAGCCCGGAGGACCAGCGCATGGTGATGGCTCACGAGCTGACTCACGCCCTGCAGGACCAGCATTTCCACGTGGATCCCTGGCTGGACGCCGCCAAGCCCAACGACGATGCCGAGCTCGCGCGCGACGCCGTGCTGGAGGGCTCCGCACTGGCGGCCATGCTCGACTACCTGCTGCGCAAACGCAAAGCCAGCATCCGCGACCTCCCCGACATCGCGGAGTTCATCCGCGGGCAATTGGGCGACACGAGCAAAAGCCCGCAGCTCGCCAAGGCCCCGCCCTACCTGCGCGATGAGCTGATGTTCCCCTACCTCTCCGGCACCACCTTCACGCAGCGATTCCTGCGGGCGAATTCCGGCTGGGCCGATTTCCATCGGGTCTTCGAAAACCCGCCCGTCTCGACGCAGCAGATCCTCCACCCCGAGTTGTATTTCAACGGCAGCACGCCGAAGCCGCCGGCCCCGCTCGATTTCAAGGGACTGGTGCCGGCCGCCTGGAACAAGCTCGACGAAAACGTTCTGGGCGAATTCGGCTTGCAGGAGCTGCTGAAACAGTTCCTCGGCGAGGAGCGCGCCACGCGCCTTGCGCCCGCCTGGGCGGGCGACCGCTACGCCATCTTCGAGCAACCGCGCAGCAAGCAGTTGCTGCTCGTGTTTCGCCTGCGCCTGGCGAGCGACCCCGACGCGGCGCGCTTCTTCGGCAGCTTCAGCGAGGCGCTGGAACGGAAATACGACATCCGCCGCGAGCTGTTCCGCCGGCCAAACTTCTTTTCCTTTGATACCGACGACGGCGGCGTGTTTTTGCGCTGCGTGGCCGACCAGTGCCTGAGTGTCGAGGGAGCGGGCCGCGAGGTCTTCGACCGCATCACCCGCGCGCTGGGCTGGCCCGCCGGCCCTGCCGGGCGCCCCGAGCCCGACCGGGCGCCGCAGAAAACTGTGATCACGCTGGCCGCGCCGTAAATTGATCTGTGGTTTCATCTATGCCCATGGGCTGGCTGGACCTGCCTCGCGCGCCCGAGCCGGAGGTGATGGACGATTCCGAAGAGGTGGAAGCCTACGCCTCGGCCGCGGCGCAGGCCTACCTCGAGAAGATTGACGACACGCTTGTGGAGCATGCGGTGCGACTCGTCGCGGGACGCGCCGCCGGCCGAGCGCTCGACGTCGGCACCGGCCCGGGACAAATCGTTTGGAAGCTCGCGCGGCGTCTGCCCGGCTGGCAATTCATCGGGGTGGACCGCTCGGCCAACATGATCCGCGAGGCCCATGCCGGTGCAGTTAGGGGGTCGGAGCTTCAGCTCCGACAACTGCAAGAGGGGAAAGGTGGGGCTTTAGCCCCAGTGGCCCGGCCGCAATTCTTCGTGGCCGACGGCAACCGCCTGCCGTTTCCCGACGCCGGGTTCGAGCTGGTGACGTGCAACTCGGTCCTGCACCATCTGGCCCAGCCGCAGCTCCTTTTCGCCGAAGTGGCGCGCCTTGTGCATCCGACCGGCGCCATCCTCATCCGCGACCTCCGCCGGCCGTCCCGCCTGGCCTACCCGTTGCACGTCCGCTGGTACGGCCGGCATTACTCCGGCGTGATGTACAAGCTCTACTGCGCCTCGGTCCGCGCGGCCTATACCGTCGCCGAGCTTGAGGAAATCCTGCGCGCCTCGCCGCTCGTCGGCGCTCGCCCCGGGCCCGCCGCGGCGGGCCCGGGAGCTCGCGTTTTCACCCATCGCCGCACCCATCTTGGCCTCGAACGGCCAGTCGGGTAGCAAGACACCGGGAATGCCGCCTTGAAGGGCGATACCGGCCGAGTCCCGCATCGTGGGCCCGGGAAAACGCCACAGGTCTAGGCCGTAGAGTCTCACCCTTTTTTGGCAGGGGCAGGCGGCGGCGACCCGTCCAGAGGGGCACCGTGCCAGGGACAATATCTCCAGTTCGCCTTCACCCGCTCATTTCCCACGGGGCAGAACTTTGGAGCGGAGAGCGCCGTCAGAGGCAGCTGCCATTCGAAGACCACCTCACTAGGCCCGGCAATCTGTCGCAGCACAATCGAGAATTTCATTCTCTGGCGCGGGTCGGCCAGGGGTTGGCCCTCTTTATTTTTTGCGGGGAAGTAAAGCAGCTCGATGTTTTCGCCCATCCGCCCCACCGCGCCGCTGAAGATGGGCCGCACAACCTGGGCGAGCATCTGCGCTTCAGCGGAGACGCTTTCCAGAGGGCGATACTCCGCTCCTGTGGCATCACGAAGTAAAGTGTTGGCGCGCACGTCCGCGCTGGGTGCGAAACTAATCGAGCCAAAGCCGCCGACCTTTCCGACCACCACCGCCACCAGCGTGTATTCGCGTAGCGGCTTGAACTGCTCGGCAGTTTGTGCACCGCTCGAGGGGTTCTGCGCCGCACCGGCCTCCCAGAATTCCACAGGTATCCACCAGACCAATCCGACGTATTTCTGCCCGCGAATCACCTGCTGGCACTCCTGCAAGAGATCGTCCACGTCCACCTGCTGCTGGGCAGGGGCGTTCTCTGGTTGTTTCACCTGGCCAATGATGGATGCGCCGGCCGCGCAGGCAAAGAAAACCAACGTCAGGCTCAGAATTCGGGATTGCAGGGCGCACGCCATGGCGGCTCTCCTTTCAATGCCGTTGACTCCCGGAGGGTGTGATCAGGGATTACCAGAAGATTATACTGGACTGCCATGCTAAGAGAGATTACCAAACTTTTTCACAGCCCACGCAAGGTAACGCCGCGTGGCGCGGCTCACGCGGGGGTGGCCACTGCTCCGGCCAGGCGATGGAGGATCAGGATGGTCAGGTCGTCGGCGCGGGGCGCGCCGGCGGAGAAGGCTTTCAACTCATCCAGGCAGGCAGCGGCCAGCGCCTCGGGGGCGAGCGCCTGGCGCGCACCGACGAATTGGGCCAGCCGGTCGATGCCGTATTCGCCGCCCGAGGGATCGCGCATTTCGGAAACACCGTCGGTGTAAAGAAACAGGGTATCGCCCGGCGCCACGGAGACTCTCTTTACCGCGTACTGACCGCTCGAGAACATCCCCAGCGGCAGGCCGGTGGCGTCGATGCGCGTGACTCCGCCCTTGCCGGCCAGCAGCGTGGGGCAATGGCCGGCGTTGCAAATCTCCACCTCGCCCGCCCGGCCGGCCCGGCCGCAGACCAGCGTGGCGTATTGCCCGGCCATGGTGCTCTCGCAGAAGACGCGGTTGGCCAACGCGACGAGCTCGTGGAGCGGCAGGCCCACGCTCGCCAGGCTGCGAAACATCGCGTGCAGGTGGCTCATGAGCATGGACGCGGCGACTCCTTTGCCGGAAACATCGCCGACCAGAAACAGCAGGTCGCCCGGGCCGCCGTTGGGATGGATCAGGTCGCAATAGTCGCCGCTCACCGGGCCAGCGGGCTCGTAGTGGTAGTGCACCTGCCAGCCGGCCACGCGCAGGTCGCGCCGCGGCAGCAGACCCCGCTGGATGCGCGCGGCCAGCTCCAAGTCCTGCTCCAGAGCGCGTTGCTGCTGGGTGGTCAAATGGTCGAGGCAGTAGCGCACCAGGGGATCGGCGATGAGTCGCTCGTTTTCGATGGCCTCGTGGCAGGACTCGCAGATGCCGTAGGAGCTCTTCTCCATGCGCTCGAGCGCGGTATCCACCTCCTGCAAAAGCTCGGCCAGCGGCGCGCTGTGCGTCGCTCCAGCCAGGGCGGCTTCGAGCCTTTGCCGGCGCTCTTGCAATTGCGCGCGCAGAAACGGATCAGTGATTGCGGCCATTGTGCTTTCTCCCATGGCTAAGATAGTTCCTGTCCGGGGCGGAAACCATCCGATTCTTGCTCTCAAACTCACCCGGCCTGAACCTGGGTTCCTTCCGGCCGGCCGGGATCTCTATTTGGATTCGAGAGCCCTGCCGCGGGCTTCAGGAAAACTCGACTCCAGCAGCAGTCGGCCGTCTTGGCCCTTGCTCCTGCGCGTGAGCCGCGCCAGGCGGCGCTCGAAGCGCTGCTGCCAGCGGCGCCCGCGGCCGGGCTCGATCCGGCCGCCGTGGAGGCCGCTGCGCAGCCTGGCCAGGGCCTCGCGGGTCAACTCAGCGGCTCGGGCATGCTGGCGCGCCTGGTGTTCGTAGTAGATGGCCAGCTGTTCGTAAGCTTCGAGCGAGCTCTCGAAGCCGTTGCCGGAGTTCCTCGCCGCCCATCGGTCCTTGCTCTGCAGAGCCACCGAAGGGAGTGCCCCAATGGAGCTCGCGAGCGGCCCCGGGCCCGGCGCGCGCACCGCGCGTGAAGGAAGGTGCAGCAGCTCTTCCCACAGGCCATTGGCGCGCTGGTAGTCGCGATCGCGCTTGGCCAGCAGCGCCAGGTCGCGCCGCGCGGCGCGACCCGCCGCGGCGGGCAGGCCGGCCTCGAGCGCGCGTTCGTAGACCACCCGTGCACGCGCCGGCTCACCGCGGTGGCGCAAGAGGCGAGAGAGCCCGTAAAGCTCCAGCGCATCGAATTCCGAGTCGCCGGCCTGCTCGGGCGCGGAGAGCAGCGCGAAGACTCTCCCGGCGAGCGCGGCGAGCCCACGAAGGTCCATCTGGTTGTGGCGAAAGACGCTGAGCATCTGCCCGGGCGGCGCGCCGCGGAGATAGTCGAAATAGATCTGCGGGATGAATGCGGCGTCCACGTCGTCGCGGCGGTCCCAGCCGAGCCGCACCGGGCCGAGCACTTGCCGCTCGAGCTCGGTCAGGCGCACCGACCCCAGGCGCATGCGCCAGAGCTGCCGCGCGGGGTGCAGCAGGTCCAGGTGCGCCGCGGGAGGGCGCGGGGCGAGGGCGCGGGTCATGCGGTAGCGCGTTTCGAGCAGCGGCCAATCGAAGCTTTTGCCGTTGAAGGTGACCAGAAGGCGCCGCTCGGCCAGCCGCCGCGAGAGCTCGAGCAGCAGCGAGTGCTCCTCGCCGTAATCGCGCATGAAGATTTGCTCGACTTGCAGCCCGCCGGCCTCCCACCAAGCCAGGCCGACAAGGAAGGCGTAGGTGCCGGTGCCGCCGGCCAGGCCCGACGTCTCGGTATCGAGGAAAAGCCACTCCGCGGGGTCGGCGAGGCGCTCGTGCGCCGCGGCGGGGTGCCCGGGCCGGGCGGGGAGGAGCAAGCGCAGGGCATGCGGCGCAGGCGCGCAGGGCTCGGGCGAGGAAAACCACCGGCGAACGACCAGGTGTTCGCCGTAGCGGTTGCGGCCAATGACGGCACCTAGCAATTCAGCAAGGCGGTCGGATTCCGCCGGCGCTTCGCCGGCGTGGATGGGCGCTTCCTGGGGCGCGCGCTTGCGCGCCGGCTTCAGCGCCGCGATCCGTGCGAATTTGTCTTCGCGGGGCAAGTTCGATTCCCCAGCTCAGATTCGCCCGTGAGGCACGTAGATTCTCCTTCACCCGCCCAGGCGGTCGAGGATGGCCAGCGCAGCCTGCTTGGCGCGCTCACTTTTTTCCCCGGCTGGGCCGACGCACGAGGGACAACCCTTCTCGCAGGGGCAGGCGGCGATCAGTTCCCGGGTTCTGCGCACCAGCAAATCGTGCACGGCGAAGAGCGGCTCGGAGAAGCCGATGCCGCCGGGATAGGCATCGTAAAGGTAGAGATTTGGCTCGAAAAACTCCTTCACTTGGTCGCCGCCGGCCGCCGCCGGGACCTCTTCCCAGGCAGCGTCGAGCGCCGGCGACGCGACTCGCTCGCCGATGGCTGTGCCGAGGTCGCGGCGGTCGCACATCAGCAGCAGAGTGGCCAGCGACTCGAGCGCGTAGAGCAAGCCGAACATGCCGTTCTGCCGCTCGCTGATCGTAAACGGCAGGGAGTCCAGCAAGGGCCGCTCGAGCGTGACCCAGTAGGCGGTGGTGTGCATCTCGTTTTCGGGCAACTCGAGGGAGCCCGCGCCGACGTTCTCGTTGGTGAAGAACTTGATCTTCTTGAAGCCGACCACCTGCGAGCGCACCAGGACGTCGCCGTGAGCGCGCGCGGCGGGCCCCGTGGCGCGGGCCTCCTCGGCCACCTCCAGCGCGCGCACCTGGGTGTAGCGGATGGCGTCGGTGAAGTGGTCTACCTCCACGCGCTTCACGTAGGCCTTGCGCTCGGCGAAATCGAGCCGCTCGACGTGGTACTGCTGGCCCTGGTGGAGATAGATGGCCTTGGGGTGAACCACGGTGAGCGCGCTCGGGAAATCCACCTCGCCGATCACTCGGGGCTCGCCGGTGATGTCAATGATGACGAAATTGTCCGAAGTCACCGAGCGCAGGCTGATGGCATCGGCCGGATAGGCCTCTTGCGTCCAATGCCAGTGCTCGCCGGCGCGGTGGAGGAAGCCGGCCTCCGCCAGGCGCTCGCAAATTGCCGGGAGGTCCACCTCGCCGAAGCGCTCCTCCGCCGCAAGCGGCAATTCAAACGCGGCGCACTTGAGGTGGTTGACCAGGATTTCCAGGTTGTCGGGTTGGATGAAGGCGTGCTCGGGCGAACGGCCGAAGAAATAGTCGGGATGCTTGACGATGAACTGGTCGAGCGGCGCCGAACTGGCCACCAGCACGGCGCAGGAACTGCCGCTGCGGCGCCCGGCGCGGCCGGCGCGCTGCCAGGTGGAGGCGATGGTGCCGGGATAGCCGGCCATCACCACCGCGTCCAGCGAGCCGATATCAATGCCCAGCTCGAGCGCGTTGGTGGAGACGACGCCGCGGATGCGCGCGTCGCGCAGGCCGCGCTCGATCTCGCGGCGCTCGCCGGGCAAGTAGCCGCCGCGGTAGCCGCGGATGGTTTCCGGGTGGCCGGGCGGCTGCCGGTTGGCCTGCTGCAAGTAGGTGAGCAGCAGCTCGGTGTGCAGACGGCTGTTGGCGAAGACCATGGTTTGCAGGTTGCGCTTCAAAAACTCCTGTGCCAGGCGCGAGGTCTCGTTGATGTAGCTGCGGCGGATGCCGAGGAAGCGGTTCACCACCGGCGGGTTGTGGAAGACGAAGAATTTTTCGGCCGCCGGCGCGCCGTTCGAATCGAGCACTTCGGCTTCCGCTTCGATCAGGCGCGCGGCCAGCTCGCCGGGGTTGGCGATCGTCGCCGACGAGCAGATGAATTGCAGCTCGCTGCCGTAGAAGCGGGCAATGCGCCGCAGGCGCCGGAGAACGTTGCACAGGTGACTCCCGAAGACGCCGCGGTAGGTGTGCAGCTCGTCGAGGACGACATAGCGCAGGTTTTCGAACAGGCGCGTCCAGCGCGTGTGGTGCGGCAGGATGCCCGTGTGCAGCATGTCGGGGTTGGTGAGCACGATGTGGCCCTGCTCGCGGATGGCCTTGCGAGCGTCGGCGGGCGTGTCGCCGTCGTAAGTGAACACGCCAAAGCGGTCCTGGAGGCGCCGGCCGAGGTCGTGGAGCTCCGCAAGCTGGTCCTGCGCCAGCGCCTTGGTGGGGAACAGGTACAGCGCGCGGGTGTCCGGGTTCTCGAGCACGGCTTGGAGCACGGGCAGGTTGTAGCAGATAGTCTTGCCCGAAGCCGTGGGCGTCACTACGACGACGTTGCGCCCGGCGCGGACGCGCTCGGTGGCCGCGGCCTGGTGCGTGTAGAGCTGTTCGACGCCCTTGGCGCGATAGGCGGCGGCCAGCTCCGGCTGCACCCAGCCGGGCAGGGGCGCCCACTGCGCCTCGCGCGCGGGGATGTGGCGCACGGCGGTGAGGACTTCGCCGCTGGGGTCGCGCGCGGCGAGCTGCTCGACGATTTCGCGTACCCGGGCCAGTGAGCCGGCCGCCGCGGGACGTACCGCCAGCGAATTAGACATTGCGCCACCTCCCCGATGGGCTTCGCTTTTTGTTCGCTGAGACTAACACTCCCTCCCCCTTGGGCGCAACGCCTATTCTGATCAGCACGTTCCGGGCAGGAAAGCCCGCGACGCCCGCCGGGTCAGTAATGGAAGCGGTAGCGCACCTCGGCGGCGTATTGCCGCGGATGGATGAAATGAGTCCCGCCGAAGGTGTTGCTGCGGTCGAGCAGGAACGGGGTGTTGCCCAGGTTGAGCGCGGAGAAGGCCAGAGACCATTTCTCGCCGAAGGCTTTTCCGATGGCCACGCTGAAGGTGGTATGCGCCGGCAGGTGCGCCGGACAGTCGCCATCCAGAAATCCTGACCCGAAGTTCACGTTGCTGGAAGCCCAGCTCTGCCAGGGCAGTGTGACGCGGAAGCCGGCGGTCAAGGTGTCGCGCTGGTCGTGGTCCAGGAAAAAGAAACCCTCGCCGGGCGGGCGGAAGTCGGTGAGCCCGCCGGTGACCGCGCCACGGCCTTCGACGAACTGACGCGCGTAGGCCAGATGGAATTGGGCGCGGCGCCAGAGCCGCGGTGAACGCACCGTGGCTTCCCAGCCGCGCATGCGCGCGGTTTGGATGGTGAGCGGGAGGAAGATGTTCGAGTTCCCCAGGGCGTTGTGGTCGAAGAAATTGCGCGCGCGCGTGTGGAAGCGGGCCAGGTCCAGCGCCCAACCGTAAAGGGGAATGGCCAGACCCACCTCGTACTGTTCATCGCGCTCGCCGTGGAGCGGCAAAAACCCGAACCCCTGCTGGAGGGCGAGGTCGAGCAGGGGCCCGGAGACGGTGGCCAGGGGCGGCGGCTGGTAGTGACGTCCGTAATTGCCGCGGAGGGCCCAGTGCAAGCGCGGGATGCGAATGGCCACGCCCGCGCGCGGGTCGGCCGCATTTTCGCTGAGCGAGCCGGAAAAATGCGTCAGGCGCACGCCGCCATGGAGCGTCAGCCAATTGGCCAACTTGAATTGGTCTTCGAGGAACAAAGCTACCACGTTCCCGTTGAGCTTGTGTCGCTGGCGGAGTGCTGCGGCGTTTCCCTCGGCGGCCCGGAGGCCGAATAAGTGGTGGTCCTGCTGGGCGAAGGCGTAGAGGCCGAGGCGCGCGTTGTGCCGCCCGCGCACCACGGCGAGGGTCACCTGACCGCCGGCATAGCGGGAGTCGCGATGGTCGGTGGTGATGACGGGCGCGTCGTTGGGCCCGCCGTCGAACGCGGCGCGGTTGGAATGGTAGAACGGCGAAAGCGTGACCAGCAGGCCCGTCCCCGCCGTATGCACCCAGGAGAAGTTGACGAACGCGTCGCGCTCTCGCTGGAGGTCGCGGATCCCGGCCGCCTGCTGCGCGGGAGTGTTGGGGATTTGGTAGCGGTCGGCGCGCAGCGAGGCCACCAGGCGGAGCTGATCCGCGGCGCCGGCATTGAACAGCAGCGAAGCGAAGCCGCCGAGGCCGCTGGAGAGGTCGTGGAGCGCCGCGGGCGCGGGAGTCTCCAGGCCCCGGTCAGTGCGGTTGCCGCTCAGGCTGGCGTAATAGGCGAAACGCCGTGTGTGGTCGCCGAAGCTGATCTGGTCATTCGTTTCGCGGAAGCTCCCGAAGCTGGCCACAATCTCGGCCTGGCGGTTGCGCTCGAAGCCGGAGCGCGTCAGCACGTTGAACACGCCGTAAGTGCGGTCGCCGTACTCGGCCGAGTAGCCCCCGCGCTGCACCTCAAGGGTTTCGATGTCCTTGGGATCGAATTGCGGGCCGACATTGCCGGCGATGTTTGTGTTTGGCACAGGGACGCCGTCCACCAGCCAGCTGGCCTGGTGGCCGCCGCGGATGTGGAGTTGGTTGTGCACCAGGTACGCGCCGGGGACGAAGTCGGTGATCATCGCCAGGCTGTTCGTGCGGCTGGCGCCCGGGGCGGATTCGATATCCTCGCGGTTGACGGTACTCTCGGTGGTTGCGGACTCCGGGTTGATTGCTCCCAGGGTTGCCGCGACCTCCACTTTCGCCTGCACCACGCCAAGCTGCATGGAAAAGTGCAGGATCGGCGCGCTGCCGGAAGTGACGCTGATCATCTGTTCGACTGTGCGGAAGCCGGGATGTTCGATGCGCAGCGTGTATTCCCCCGCGGGGACAGCATCCAACAGGAATTCGCCGTCGGCATTGGTCTGCGCCTGGCGGGTCCAGGCGGAGGCACGCGCTCGCAGGGTGATCTGGGCCCCGTCCATCGGACGGTGCTGCGGGTCGTGTACGATCCCACGAACTGTGCCGAAGATGGTGGCCTGGCCGGACGCCGCGCACAGCAGCACAACCAGCGCGCAGGCGAAGGCGTTTCGCAATCCCATGAATCTCCTCGAATCCAGCGGATGTGGAAAATCGCTCCCCGCAACTCGATGCCAGCAGCGGGGCAAGCTCTATTTGTGGTTGGCTGGCTGGCGGCTAGACGAGGTGCGCGCGAGGAGGCGGGGAATCAACGTCCGCAGGCGGGGCGGGGAAGAACAATGCGGCAGGCGATCGCTCGGAGACAAGGGGCGCTTCGCCAGGCGTCGCCGGGGGTTCCGGCAATACAAAGGGTTGCGAACTGACCACGTGCTGCTCGGGCGGATCACAAGAGCGCAGCGCAGCATCACGACCCGGGTCACAGTTATGATTGACGGGCGCCTGATGACCATGCCGGTGGGGTGAACAAAGGCTGCCGGTGCAGCAGCCCGGGTGTTCCTCGGCGAGCAGCACGGTTGTCAGCGCCGCTCCGTGGCTCACTGCCAGCGCCAGCAACCATACCGCGGCGATCAGTTTGCGCGTCATCCGTTTACAAGCCCGGGGTGAAGACAAAGACTACTGGGCAATGTCGTGCGGTGTCAACCCTTGCGGCGGAGGGGCAGTGTCCTAATTTGCGCGCTGGTCATTCGTCCTTCCTTTTCAAGTCATCCAGTCTATTCAAGATGTTGTCGAGCAATATGATCGTATAGACCGCAAACGTAGCAGATACACCCCAAGTTATGGAAACCGAAAAAGCGACCACAATCCCTATCACTATCGCGGCCCCGGCAGCGATAGCTTTTTCTTGGGTGGAACTCAAACGCATGTTGTGTCCTCCCCGGCGGTCAAGGCATTTAAGTCCCTATCAAACAGGAACACTTACCCGGAAATGAAACTTCCGTTTGGACTCTGCCATCCGCTGATAGAATTTGATGTACTGACGGATAACCTCACCCTCAAATTCCATTTTCTCCGGGCAGGAGGGGCACTGTTCAGGAGCACGAACATCGGTCTTAGCATCGAATAAAATTCCCGTCCCGCATTTTTGGCAATACACACCGATGACGTGCATTTCTTCTATGTCGAAAATTAGCTCTTTGGCTATGGGGGTCATATAATCCTCGCTGTATCTAGCAGCTCAGCCATTGTGGTCAGCCTCCTGACTTAACCGAGCGTTTTCCTGCTCCCACTTTTTCTGCTCGCGCTCCTCCCTGCGAAAATTCTTTGCCCGACGTTCTACTAGATGCCTCTCAGTGGCTTTCAGAAGCGAGCGAAAACGACTTGGCTCTACGTTCAAATTTGGAAAAGCGAATAGCACAGGGCGAAGTGTCTTATCAAGGAAAGCAAAGTCACTCTCGGCTTGGGTTACTTCCTGTTTAGACCACTCTGCAAAACTGACAACAGACTGCGCTTGATGTTCAATTGCTAAGATGTCGGTGTCCCCGCCAACCCCCCGGACGAAACCCTTTGGACTTCGCAGGGCATAAACAGCCAAGTACCCCGCCTGGAGTGAATCCATATGGCGGCTATACATGGCGTTAAGCAAAGGTTCTGCTTGCTCTGCTCCTCCGCCCAACGCGCGGTATTTCTCGACTTGATAGAAGTGACGACCGGTCGCACAGTACAGAGAGACTTTCTTGTTCTCTCTGACAGTTATCAACAAGTTCGCCCATGTTTTCTCTGCTTTCGGTGGCTTTGTATAGTGTTCATACATAAATTGCCTGAACGCTTTCCTGACAGTTTGAACCAATGCGGTTCCCGATTTGCCTTTGGTGGACTGCCTTAGCTGACCAACCAATTCATTCATGAAATCAACCACGCCTGAATACACGGCCCAACAATCTTCCCGAGGGTTGATCTGAAACAACTTTGTTTGGTAAGTCTTCCCTGCTTGGCCATATGAAATTTCTGTGTCCGCAGCTAGAAGTACGCTGTTCTTGCACTGAAATCCTACCGCGATTGTCATGGCTTTCGCCCCCACTGGTTTGTGGGGAATATACGGCTTTCTGGGGGAGGGGGGAAGAGGCAGCGGTCTAGTCATACTCCACCCCCCCGCCGGGGCGTCTGAATCCAAATTAGGACAGTACCGGCGGAGGCACCCATTTCCGCCTGGACGGACAGGGGCGGGGCCGAGGTCTTCACTCCGCCAGGGCGCGCAACTCGGCTGCCGCTGTGGTGACCCGCCCGGGCGCTTCGGGCAGGGTAACCTGCGTTTCGAGTGCGGGGGATTTCATTGCCAGGCCCGCCTGAGCCTCGGCGCGGGCCGCAGCCGGATGGCGGCGCAGTTTTTCGATCCGCGCGCGATAGACCCGCGCCCAGGCGCGGTTGAAATCGCTCTCCATGGGGTCGAGCGAAGCCGACGCCAGAACACTTTGGAAATCCTGCATGGCCCGCTCGTGCTGTTTCCGCCGGAAATGCAGCCGGCCAAGCTCGAAGTGTATCAACTGCTCGTTCGCGGCCAGGTTGTGGGGATCGAGCGCAAGCGCTTCCCGGCAGATCTCCACTGCCGCGGCGAGCTTGCCCGCGCTTTCCAATTCGCCAAGCCTTGCGAGCAGCGCGCGCTGGCTGCGGCTGCGCCGCGCCGGCTCAGTCCAGCGCAGGATGCGCAGGTCGGGATCGAACGTGAAGCGCGTGACGGGCGCCGCGGCCGTGATGGTGAAAGGAGTGACCTCACCGCGCGTGGCCACCGAGTGGTCCACCGGTCCGGCGGTTGTCTCCAGGCGCATTTCCACGCGCACCTGGAACTCCGGCGAAACGTTTTTGAGCACGATTTCGCCCGCCACTTCTCCCGGTGCCGCGGCCGGCGTGCGGCGAATCTCGATTTCCGGCAGGCGCGTGCCGCCGAGGTAGTAGTCGAAGAACCATCGCAGGTCGCGTCCGGAAATTTCCTCGCAGACCTTGCGGAAGTCGGCGATGGAGGCCGAACGGCCTGCATATCGCCGAAAAAATTCCTGCAGGGCGCGGTCCACGCGCTGGCGGTCAATCACCGTTTCCAGCGTGCGCCAGACCAGCATGCCGCGCTGGTAGAGCGTGGCGTGGGTGACGTCCCATTTTTCGAACGCGAAGAGCCGCAGGCCGAGCGAAAGCGGCGGCATGGGCTCGGGAGCAAGGGCGTCGCGCATGGCCCTGGCCACCATCCGCCGCGCCTCCTCCGGACTTGTCTCCTGCAAGACCCGCCAGGCGAGGTATTCGGCCAGCGACTCGGCCAGCCAGCCGTCCTCCTGGGTGGCCAGGGTGACCTCGATGGGGAACCACTGATGCGCGATTTTGTGTGGCAGGAACTCCGGCGCGTAGCCGGGATGGCCCCAGAACCTCACCAGGTCCTCGCTGACGACGAGGATACCGGGCGCCGAGTAGCCCATCGCGCCTCGCTCGCCGGGAAAACCTTCGACGACGAGCAGCGCGGGGGGCGGGTAAGGCGCGAAAGCCTTGCTGAATCGCTCCAGGAGCTCGTGGACGCGCGCAGCCATGCGTTTGCCGGAGTCCTCTTGGTGCGGCCCGATATAGCAGCCACTGAGGGGCTGCAGTTTGGGGTCGCCGCCGGTTTCGGCAGGTTCCGGCACGCAGGTCTCCGGCTGGCCGGGCAGGGCCACGATCGAGCGCGAGGAGACTCGCCCAGTGGTCTTCCAACTGTAGGTGGCGGCAAGGCCGGCGCCGCTCGAAGCCAGCAGAGCGCCGCTGGTGATGGCGCGCCATCGCGCAGGGACAGAGATGCGAATTCGATTTTCCGTGAAAGCGGCGAGATCGACGGAGGGATACCAGCGCGATTCGTCGCGCAGCAGGATGCCATCTTTGCTGATGTAGTCCCAGGGGCCGGCCGGGAGCGCGCCCTCGTAGGTGAACGTCAGCGTCGTTTGGCCGGTGGCCGGCTCGGCGAAGCGCACGGACAATTTCGGCGAGCCCAGCCGCTGGCTGCGCTGGAAATCGAGTTTGCGGCCGTCGGCCCCGGTGACTTCCAGGATGGTCAAGTGCGGGTTCAGCTCGAACTCAACGGCTTGGACGGGCTGCGCGGCGCGCAGCGTCACCCCCGCACGGGCGTGGAGAAAGCCCTTCTCCGGCTGAAAGGCAACGTCCATTTCGTAGGCTTCGACCGTGACCAGAGGTTTTGGCGGCTGCGCCGCGAGGGTCCCCGCGCTGGCCAGGAAGGCCCCGATGACGAGGAGCAGTCCAGCGGAAGCTCGGCGCGGGTTGGCGCTCTTCTGGCCCTTCTGTGAGCGTCCCGACGGGTGAGCAGCTGCGCCTGTGCCGTATCTCCCGTGGAGCCGTTTCGGCCAGTCCCGCGGAACAGGGAGGAACTTCAGCATGAGCGCAGAAGCAGGAAGGGACAACGCCAGCGAAGGGCGGTCTTGACTTTCCTGCGCCCGGGCCGCTATATCAGCAGGCATGGCGCAATCCTATCTGATTTTCGAATTCGGGGCGAACGAGGCGGCGGCACAGTTGGCGCGCCACCGCATCGAGGGCTGGAAGCAAGCCTTCCGGCTGGACAAAAAGTTGCAGCTCAAGTTCGAGCGCAAGCCGAAGGAGGGCGGCGAGGGCGAGAAATCCGCCGGGAAGAAGAGCTCAGCGGCGGCCAAGCCCAGCGAGGAAGAACCCGACGCCCGGGAGAACATCCGGCTGATCGTGCGCTTGGATTTCTCCGACCACGAGCGGTTGTCGCATCACCGCTGGCTCGAGCGCATTCCCATCGAGGAGCCGTTCAAGGAGGCCTCGCCGCAGGTGATTCGCTCCGGCGAAGCCGATTTCGAGAGCACGGCTGAACTGTTCGACTCGCTCTCCTAGAAGCAGTTGCATAACCCAATTTAGACCTTTTGGAATCAACAACTTACGGCCGTCACGCAACAGCCTCTAGTCTTCTTTCCGGTCGCTGGCCCTTGGTTCGCTCGGTATCTCTAGCAAGAGATTGCGAGCTGCGCTCGCTGCCCAACTGCGGCTAGGGCCAATTCAAGTTGACACGAGAGGACGGCGCGAGTATGGTTACGCACAAAATTAGTACTAACATGTGTAACTCCAGTTCAAGGCCAGGTACCCGATTCCGAAGGAGGCATGGCTATGAAGCGCTTTTGGACTAGCCAACGCGGTATCAGCCTGTTTTGGGTACTCACGATTGTCGCCGTGATTCCGGTAGGCGGGTTTGCGCTCTACAAGTATTTTCTTTCTGCACCAGTGCCTAAAGCGGGTGGGCCAAGCCTGGTGCGCGGCTACCTCGCTGTCGCGGTGGGGCGCTCGGCAAGGGCCGAAGAGTCCGGGGGAATCTACGCCAGAGAGATCGAGGCCAAGGACATCTACCTCCCCGGGGTCACCGTTTTCCTGCAGGACCCGCACCTGGGTATTACCAGCGATGAGGTGCGCACCGACCTGAGCGGGCGTTTCACCGTCCAGGTTCCCTCCGAAGCCCGTTACAACCTGTGCTGGAAGTCCAAGATTTACGGCGACGGTTGCTTGAAGGAATTCATCAGCGCCGGCCGTGAACCTCTTTTTCTGAGCACTGTCCTGATTCGGGTGCCGGCTAAGCAAGGCATGGTCGCCAGCTTCGGCAAAGTGCGGTTTGCAGACAATTCATTGCCGCGCACGCTCGAGCCCTTGTCCGACATCAACGCATTTGCAATAGTCTCGCTGCTTGATGGCAAGAAGAGTATCCTCGCCGAGGTACCGGTCAACAATTTCGGCTACTACCTGCTTCCTTACCTCCCCGACAAAGATACGTCTCACCTCGTCGCCCGTATTGAAAAGGCCGAAGGAACACAAACCATCCTGCCCGACGCTTACAAGAAGTATCCTCGACTCATTCAGTATCACCTCACGATCAAGAACAGCCCTCCGCGGCTCGATGCGATCGTCCCGGTCAGCGTGGCAACCGGGAAGCGCGTCCAGGTTGGCCAACTGGGCGATACAGTTGAGCTGAAGGCTGTGACGCGCGACCCGGACGGTGATCCGGTGCAGGTGCAATGGTCCGAGTCCCCCGGCGGCGGAACGCTCTCAGCCAAAACAGGCGGCCAGATCAAGTGGACCCTGCCTACAGCACCCGGGCGCTACTCCGTCCTGGCGATCGCATCCGACAGGAAGGGTGGATACGACCGTTATACCGTAAGGCTGTCGGTCGGCACCCCGGGCGTGCCCTTCTCCGGAGTTGTCGCCGGAAGCGATGGCACGCTGATTGATGGCGCTGAGGTGGAAGTGAATGGCAAGGCTGAGAAGACCGACGGGCAGGGGAGGTTCCTCAATTATGTCCCCGAAGCCGATCGCTACGTCTTCAACATTCGCAAACCTGGGTATGGATTCTATTCGAAGATCTATGATCGCAGTGTGGCAGGTGGGCACTGGACTCTCACTCGCGCGACCGTGGCGGAATTCGATCCCACGGTCGGGATAAACTTTCAGGACAAGCGCGACGAAAGGAATTGTCCGGGGCCGGATACTGCGCACATCAATTGGAACGAAGGACCCGCTCTGAAAGAAGTCTGGTGGCAGGACGGCAAGGGCAACAACATCCCCCCTCCCCTTTCTTACAGGAAAGTGTCCAGGGGTCCGGAGGGCAACAACGAAGCTAGACCCGGAAAGCCAAGCCCGGGCTATGCGCAAGAGACGAAGGGGCCGCGTGGGCGCGAAGGACGAGTGATTCTTCCCTGGCAGCATCCCAAACGCATCCCGTGCGGCCCGGGCATTGCCGTGAACGTTCCCCCAAATGCGTTGCAGACAGATTCCGGCGCCGCACCTACCGGCAAAGTCGAGGTGAGCCTCGCGACCGTAGATCTTGATACGCCCGAACAAATGCCGGGTGACGATTCGGTCCAGCGTCCCGGTAACAAAATTGACTGGATGCAAAGCTACGGTGCCGGTTCCATCGAGTTCCATGACAAGGCAACGGGCAAACCATTGCGGCTCAAGCCGGGCAAGCAGGCCGAAGTCACGATTCCGGTCGATCGCAGCCAACTGGCTGCCGGTGCGCCGCTGGCCGCAACGATGCCACTCCTCTTTTACGACGAAAAGAACGGGGTCTGGCACCAGGACGGCATTCTCAAACTCGACGCGGCGAAGAAAAACTACACAGCCAAGGTCAAGCATTTCTCTCCGGTGAACACGGACGTGTACAAGACGAATCCCTCGTGCGTTCGAGTCCAGAGCAGCATACCCACTCCGTATCAACTCGAGGTGACGGTTCCGTTGACCGGTGGCGCAGCACCCAAAGTCAAGACTGTCACGATCACGGACCCGCCACCGCATGTGATCTACAACCTGCCGAACAACACCAACATTACGATCGTCGCCATTGCACCAGGTTCCGGTACTACCCCACCGCGCTCACTCGGTATATTTATTGTCAACACGGGTCCGCCGCAGGCCGCTGGCTTTGGGTCGCCGCCTCCTCCGTCGGCCTGCGCCACGGAGGTCGCACTCAGCGCTCAAACCTTCCCGCAGCAACCTACCGCGGGCCTCGAGTTCCTGCACGGGTTGTTCAGCTTCTCCGCAACGAAGATCATCGAAACAGACATCGGGATTCCGGGCACGCTGTCCGATCAGCTGAATATCGCAACCAACAATTACTACGCGCAGGTTGATCCGCCCAATCCGCCGACTCACCCGAATGGCGAGCGCTTCACTTTCGCTGACTTCAGAACCAAAAACGGGTTTACGCATCCACCGGGATTCCAGTTATGTGGTGGAAGCGTTTGCGATAATCCGGATGACGAGATCAACGTCGTGTACGCCAATTCCGGTGACTTAGGTTTCGGCCGCGACATGCATTGCCGTCGTACCGACACCGGCGGAGGCACCGGTTTCGATTACGCCTGCTATGTGACTAACTACGGTGACATCACAACCGACGACGCACTCGATGCGCAGAATGCGCGGACCAACACGGGCGTGGTTGCGACCGTGGCAATGGAGTATTCCCGGATCCTCTCGACCGACGCTCTCACCGACCGCCACGTAAAGTTTTACGTCTACAATGCGGCCGGCACTCGCGTGAACAGCGCCGATCTCGACAGTGGTCTCAACATTCGAAAAAGACCCGTCCCCCAGCTCTGTATGGTGTGTCATGGCGGGGCTTATCCGGGAGGAGGAACCACTGGCGTTCCTCCGTTCAACACGCCCGATAGTGTCAAGCTCGGTTCGCGCTTCATTCCGTTCGACCTGCGCTTCTTCACGTTCCCTGCCGCTCCCGACAAGGCAGCGCAGCAATCGGCCATGAAGCACCTCAACGAGGACATCGTTCGTAACGCGCCCTCGATACCGGCACCCGACCCAATTGCGGACGTGGTCACTGCGATGTATTCAGGCGGCTCTGCCACTCAGCATGAGGACTTCCTCGTCCCGGGCTGGCAGCAATCGCAGTTGCCGAATACCGTGGCGCAAGAGGCCTTCTATAAGCGAGTGATCTCAAATGCGTGCCGGACGTGTCATACCACACAGCCTTTCGCAAACGTCAGCAATCAACGGGCCGGTGTCGATCTGCAATTTCGCAGCGCGCGCGATTTTCTCCGCAGTCAGGCGATTACGGGCGGGGGAGCGTTCAGTCCGATTACAGCGGCCGAAGTGAGGGTGTGCTCCGACCACGTGATGCCGCACGCCCAGCGCACCCACGACATCTTCTGGGGACAATACTGGGAAACCAGTTTCGGAGCTTTCAACCCGACGATTGCCGGACAGTTCCAGGCCTTCGGTGACACTATTAAGGCGTTGCCGCGTCCTGCCGGTTGGCCCCTGGGAGAAACATGGCCGCCGGCGTGGAACGGGCAGCTCTGCGGGCCGTTTACGGGAGCGGGAGCAACACCTCCCAGCTTCTATTCTTCCTACGTGCATATCTTGTGGAGTCGCAACTATGGGACAACCACGACCAGTGGCTGCACAACCTGCCATGCTGATCTATCGGGCATCGCCACAGACACGCGCAACAACCTGTTAGCTGGATTCTTTGGGGGAATGAACGGACCAGAAGTTATTCCAAACAACGCCGCCGGGAGCAGAGTGGTGCAGCGACTAAGAGGGACCGTCGGCGCGCGTATGCCGCAAGGGTGCTCACCAGGTTCACCAACTAGACGTTGCCTCAACGAAGCAGGCGGTGTCTACAGCCCGGCGGCGGATCCAAATCCGAATAACCTCGCGACTGAGATCGACCGCGTGATCTACTGGATCAGTATCGGCGCCCTCCCGTAGTAGGTGCTTTTACAAGGGCGTCGGCACCGCGAAGAGGCATTCGCGTTTCGGGGAAGCCCGCGTTCGGTGCGGGCTTCCTCGCAAACAGGATCCTTCTCCGATGAGGTACAGGACCAAGAAAGAACAATCATCAACAATAGCGGGCGTAACGGGCCTGAACCTCTACACCCTTTTGTCTCGGTGCTCGGCCCGGTCGTCTTCCTAGTTAGCTACCAGGCTCTCCGTAGTGCGGTTTAGGCCGTATCCGACACAGTCGAATGGAGAATCTGCCAGCCCCCTTTCCACCGCAGGCCGTCGCACGCGTGCGTTTTGTGCAATGAAGCTGCAAACCGTGGCCGCGGAGGTAGGTCAAGCCGACGTTTCGGCCGGATTACCTAGAAAGTTGTCGACAGAGTGTGCATGTCTAGAAGCTGTCTCATAAATGGGTTCAGGGGGTCGCGGCTTCACCCGCGACACGACAAGCCCGCGAGAAATCAGGGCTGTAGCCCCTGAGCCCAATCTGGCTCGAAAGGCTCAGCGGTCTATAAGATGACTTCTAGTCATTTCCTGGAATGAGCTTGGTCGAACGTCCCGGCCAGTAGAGAAGCCGAGGCCTAGGCTCATGCCTGGGAGTGACTCCCCAATCTCGTCGCTTCGATTGTTGGCCGGACGCTTCCCGGTATGGCTATAATGGTTGTTCTCCGCCGGTGGCAGGCTCGCGCAAAAACGGATGAGGTGAATGCGAATGCCGGTGCAGGCGCGCACCAAGACGGCGAAGTTTGACGCCGCAAAATACCACGGGCTCGAGCGCAGCTCGCTCGTGCGTCTCTACCGCACGATGTACCTTTCGCGGCGCATTGACGACCGCGAAATCCAGCTCAAGCGGCAGAACAAAATCTTCTTTCAGATCAGCGGCGCGGGACACGAAGCAGTCCTGGCGGCGGCGGGGTTGGTGCTCAAGCCGGCCCACGACTGGTTCTTCGCTTATTATCGCGACCGCGCCCTCTGCCTGATGCTGGGCGTCACGCCGGACGAGATGCTGCTGGAAGCGGTGGGCGCGAAAGACGGCCCCAGCTCCGCCGGGCGGCAGATGCCCTCGCACTGGGGAAACCCCAGGCTGAACATCGTCAGCAAATCCTCGCCGACAGGGACGCAGTGGCTTCAGGCCGTGGGCTCGGCCGAAGCCTCGCTCTACTACGATGAATTCCCGAGGGCGCTGGAGCAGGCGCGGAAGGCGCCGCTGGGCCAGTCCGTGCGCCACGCCTCGGACGAGGTCACCTACGTCTCGGGCGGCGAGGGCGCCACCAGCGAAGGCGAATTCTTCGAGGCGCTCAACACCGCCTGCCTCAAGAAGCTGCCCGTGTTGTTCCTGGTGGAAGACAACGGCTACGCCATTTCCGTGCCCGTCGAGGTGCAGACGGCCGGGGGGAGCATCTCCAAGCTGGTGGCGAACTACCCCTACCTGCACGTCGAGGAATGCGACGGCACCGACCCGCTGGCGAGTTATGCCAGCTGCAAGCAGGCCGTGGAACACTGCCGGGCGCGCAAGGGTCCGGCGCTGGTGCACGCGCACGTCACCCGGCCCTACTCGCATTCGCTCTCCGACGACGAAAAGCTCTACAAGACCCCCGAGGAGCGGAACGCGGAGGCGCGCCGCGACCCGCTGCCCAAGTTTGGATTATTCCTTGTGCGCGAAGGTGTCCTGGACGAAAAGGAGCTCGAGGCGCTGGAAGCCGAGGTGGACCGTGAAGTGGTCGAAGCCACCGACCGGGCGCTGGCCGCCGAACTCCCGTCGAAGGAATCCATCCTCGAGTGCGTGTATTCGCCGGACGTGGACCCCACCGGCAAAGCCTTCGAGGCCCAGCCGGAGTTTTCGGGCGAGCCGAAGACGATGGTGGAGATGATCGCGGCAACGCTGGCCGACGAGATGGGGCGCGACGACCGCATCGTTGTGTTCGGCGAAGATGTGGCCGACTGCTCGCGCGAAGAAAACCTCGAAAAGGTGAAGGGCAAGGGCGGCGTGTTCAAGGCCACTGCGGGTTTGCAGCGGCGTTACGGCTCGCGCCGCGTCTTCAATTCGCAGTTGGCTGAGGCCAGCATCGTCGGCCGGGCCATCGGCATGGCCCTTCGCGGGCTCAAGCCGGTGCCGGAGATCCAGTTCTTCGACTACATCTGGCCGGCGATGATGCAGCTGCGCAACGAACTCAGCGTGATGCGCTGGCGCTCGGCCGGCGGATTCAAGGCGCCCGCGGTGATCCGCGTCGCCACCGGGGGCTATCTGACCGGCGGCGCCATCTACCACAGCCAGTGCGGCGAAGCGATCTTCGCGCACTGCCCCGGCCTGCGCGTGGTGATGCCCTCGACGGCGCTGGACGTCTGCGGCCTGTTGCGCACGGCCCTGCGCGCGGACGACCCGGTGATGTTCCTCGAGCACAAGCACCTCTACCGGCAGCCCTACAACCGCTCGGCGTATCCGGGGCCGGACTTCACCCTTCCGTTCGGCAAGGCGCGGGTGGCGCGCGAGGGCGCCGACGTGAGCCTCATCACCTTTGGCGCGTTGGTGCACCGCGCCGAGGTGGCCGCTGCGCAGCTCGAACGCGACGCCATCTCGGTCGAAATCCTCGACCTGCGCTCGCTGAGCCCCTACGATTGGGAGGCCATCGCCGCCTCGGTGCGCAAGACCAGCCGCGTGGTGGTGGCATACGAGGACACGCTCTCCTGGGGCTACGGCGCCGAAATCGCTGCGCGCATCGCCGAGGAATTGTTCGCCGACCTGGACGCGCCGGTGCGCCGCGTGGCCGCCATGGACACCTTCTGCGCCTACCAGCCCAAGCTCGAAGACGAGATCCTGCCGCAGAGCGAGGACATTGTTGCGGCCGTGCGCGAGCTGGTGGCGTTCTGAGTGGCCGCATAGCCGCTGGTCATGGAACTTTCGCGGTGGCTCCCACGTATGCAATCTTTAGCAACTTGTTGAAGAAGTGTTCTTGGTCGTCATTCCGAGGGCCGATGCTTTTGATCGGCCCGAGGAATCTGCTTGTTGTGGGAATCTCAGAAAACAGCAGATTCCTCGTCGCCCGCCGGAGCAGGCTCCTCGGAATGACCGGCGGGGCGGTTTTCGAATAGCTGTTCGAGAGAGGGATTCTGCCCGGGCGGTGTGCCCGCGGAGGCGAAAATCATGAACTGCACGAATTGCCGTAGGGAGATCGCCGAGTCTTCGAACTTCTGCTACTTCTGCGGGATGCGCCAGCCCGCCCCAGGCGGAGCCCCGACACGAGCCCCGGCCGCGGCGAGGCGGCTGATGCGCTCAGCCACGGACCGCAAGATTGCAGGGGTATGCGGCGGCTTTGCCGAGTACTTCGACGTGGACTCGACCATCGTCCGCCTGATCTGGCTGTTTCTGGTGCTCCTGCCCGTCCCGGTGCTGCCCGCGCTGACCGGCTACGTGGTGGCGTGGATCGTCATGCCCAAGGGCCGGCTTCCCGAAGCCGCGCCGGCCCCGGCTGCCACGGCCCAGACCGCGCCCTCGAGTTAGGGGGCGCAGGAGAGGCGTTCGTGGTGAGCCCTCCCGAAAATTCGGAAGCGGCGGGCCGAACCATTCCTGGCCGTCGCCAAGCATGCCGCGTGCTCCGCGGGCCTTGACTTCGCCTGCGGCCTCTGCTGAAATCGCGCCCGTCCGAAGCCTGTGATCTCTCTCGCGGAGGAGACCGCCGTGTTCTGCTCCAAGTGTGGTGCGCAATTCGCTCCCCAGGCTGTCTTCTGCACAAACTGCGGCACTCCCACCTCGCCCGCGCAAACCGCCGCTCCGGGCAGTCCGCCGCCGGGCAATGCTGCGCCGGGCGCGCCACCGCAGGCGATGCCGGGCTCTGCGGGTCGCTATTCCTATTTGCCGCCTTACTGGCAAGGAGTTTTTCAAAAATTCGAGACGCGCCCCGGACAAATGCAGACGCACTGGAACTGGCCCGCCTTCTTCTTCGGCCCCTTCTGGTATCTGGTCAAGGGGATGCCGGCCAAGGCGGCCATCTACATCGGGGTCATCGTGGTTACCGTCGGCTTCGGGCTTTTCCTCGCCGTTTACGCGGGGCTGTACGGCCCGTGGGATTACTACCTGAAGGAAACTCAGGGCAAGCAGCTCTGGTAGCGCTTTCGCCTAGGCCTTGCTCCTGGCTCTGCCCTTGGTGTGGAAGATGGGCTGATCGAGCGAAACCCCGCCCGCTCCCACCGTCGCCAGGGCAAACGCCGCCACCGCCAGGCTGAGCGGGAGCTCATAATCCTTCACCGACAAAATGCCGTGGACCAGATGGACTTTCCAGATGGCCACGCCCATCTCGATGGTCAGCAGCAGCCCCACGATGCGCGTGAACAATCCCGGGATCAATAGGGCCCCGCCAAACAGCTCCAGCACGCCGGAGATATAGACCCACGAGGCCGGGAGGCCCACGCGGACGAAGAATTGCTGAAAATTGGCGGTTTGGCCGAACAGTTTGGGATAGCCGTGGTAGATGAAGATGATTCCGAGGGCGCAGCGCAGCAGCAGCAGAGCCAGCGGCTTGAGTTTCTCGAGTTGGTCCATGCGCACTCCCCCTCCGCTCGGGTCGTCGCCGGGGCCGGTGGCAGGCGTTGCCGGGAGCGCCGCGCCCGCGCTGCCGAACCGCCGCATTGTAGCAGAATCTCGCCTCGGCGAAACCTCCGGCGGCGTGACGGGCGCTGCGCGCGAATGGTGTAAAATGCATTTTGCAATCGCAGGGGAACGCCGACATGGCGAATGAAATCCGCACCATCGCAGTGGCCAACGGCGGCGGAGACTGCCCCGGGCTGAATGCCGTGATCCGCGCCGTGGTGAGGGCGGCGATCAACGGCCACGGCTGGCGCGTGCTCGGGATCACCAACGGCTTCGACGGCTTGATCTGGCCCGACCGCTGCATGGAGCTGAAGCTGGAATCGGTGAGCGGCATCCTGCCCCGCGGCGGCACCATCCTCGGCACCACCAACCGCGGCAACCCGTTTGCCTATTGCCTGCAGGAGGGCGACCAGACAACGACGCGCGATTTTTCCGGGCAGTGCCTGGAGAACTGGAAACGCCTGGGACTCGACGCGCTGGTGGTGATCGGCGGCGACGGCACGCTGCGCATCGCCAACGATTTTTTCAAGCGCGGGATGAACGTAGTCGGCGTGCCCAAGACGATTGACAACGACCTCTCGGCCACCGAGGTGACCTTCGGTTTCGATACCGCCTTGCACGTGGCCACCGACGCCATCGACCGCCTGCACACGACCGCGGAGAGCCATCACCGCGTCATGGTCATCGAGGTGATGGGACGCGATGCCGGCTGGATCGCGCTGCACTCGGGCCTTGCCGGCGGCGCCGACGTCATCCTCATCCCCGAGATTCCCTTCACCATCGAGAACATCTGCGAGAGCATCCGGCGCCGCGAGCGCGCCGGGCGCAAGTTCAGTCTGGTCGTAGTGGCCGAGGGAGCCCGGCTGCCGAAAACCGACGCGCTGGGCAAGCCCATGCCCGCCGCCACGCCCGGCAATGTGGCCAATACGATCGCCTTCTCGCTCCGCGAATCCCTGCGCAAAGAGGTGCGCGTCACCGTGCTGGGCCACGTGCAGCGCGGCGGCTCGCCCAGCCCGTTCGACCGCATCCTGGCGACGCGCTTCGGCGTCTGCGCCGTGGAGCTTGTCGCCCGCGGCGAGTTTGGCCGCATGGTCTGCCTCCGCGCGGGAAAGATTCAGTCGATCGCGCTGGAAGAAGCTGTCGGCGAGTGCAAGAAGGTGGACCCCGGCGGCGACCACGTGAGCGCCGCCCGCGCCGTGGGGATCACCTTTGGTGACCGCCCGTGAAGCGCGGTCAGGTCATCATCGCCATCGTGCTGCTGGCGATGATCTTCGCCTACTGGTGGCTATGGCCGCGGTCCGGCGCCGTCGCGGAAGCGTACGTCAGCGAACGCATCGCGACGCTCTGGAGCAGCCTGGCGCAGGTCAAGGAGCCGCTCGCGACGCTGCATTACGGCGAGAGGGTGACGCTGCTGGAGCGCAAGGGCGAGCAGGCTCGGGTGCGCACCAGCCGGGGCGTCAGCGGCTGGGTGGAGGCGCGCATCCTGATGGACCCGGCGCTGTGGCAGCGCAGCGCGCAGCTCCTTGCGAAGGCCCGCGGCATGCCGGTGCAGGCCCGGGGGCGCACCAAGTCGGTCAGCAACGCGCGCGTCGAGCCGGGCCGCGCCGCGGCGCGCGTCTATCAGTTCGGTCGCGGCATGCCGGTCCAGGTGGTTTCGCGTGCCACGGTCGAACTCAGCGACGCGAGCGGCGCAGCGCGGGAGTCTTCCCCCAAACTGTCCGGCGAGGAGGAGAAACCCCGCCGCGAAGATTGGTTCCTGGTGCTGGGCCCGGTCACGGGCTCGAACGGAGGCGACAGCGCGGCGCCCAAGGGCGACGAGCCGGCCGCGGTGGCCGGCTGGGTGCTGGCGCGGTTCGTCGAGCTCTCCGTGCCCGGCGCGGTGCGCGATTACACCTCCTCGGCGGGGCTTCGCGTGGTGGCTTGGTTCGAGCTGAACCGCGTCGCCGATCCCTCGGGCCAGAAGCCGCAATACCTGGTTGCCGGAGTCCGCGGCGGCGAGGGCCAGCCCTGCGACTTCACCATGATCCGCGTGTACACCTGGGGCGCGCGCCGCCAGCACTATGAGACTGCCTACGCGGAGAGCCGCTTCTGCGGCCACCTGCCCATTCGCGTGGGGAAGTCCGCCGCGGGCGACCCCGAGTTTCGTTTCTTGGCCGTAGGCAAGGCCGGGAGCGAGGAACGCCGCTACTTCATGCGTCAGACCGTCGTGCGCCGCATCCGCGAAGGCCAGCGCGCCGGCTCGCGCCCGCGGCGGTGAATTACGCCGGGCCATTGACAATGCGGCGCTGCCGGCCTACGATTTCTGAACAGATGCGCAAGGCCAACCCAATCCTGTTCGCGAGCGTCGCCGCGGTCCTGCTGCTTTCTTCTCTCGACTGCTTTGCGCCCAGAGTCGTGGACGCGCAGGCGATGGAATGCTGTGCGAACATGCCCTGCACGCCGGCATTCTCGAACCAGGATTGTTGCCAGACGATGGTTTCGGACCCGTCGCTCTATGTCTTGCCGCCGGCTGCGCATCCTGGTGTCGCGCTGACGGCCGTTGCAACTTTGCCGATTGCACACCCTTCCGCTGCGCCCGCGCGCGGGTCTGAGGTTCGCCTCGAATCCGCCTCTTCTGGCAGGGCGCACGCACCGCCGCGAGAGCTGTACACCGTTTACGTTTCTCTCCTCATTTAATCCCGTCCCTCGGTGTGTCTGAAACACACCGCTCAGCCTATATCTGTCCCCTGACAGGTTCACGTCATTTGCTGCCGCATGGGCCCTGCGGCAACGCTCGTCACACGCACACCGAAGATCGGTGAAGCTGCCAAGCCTTCTTAGGAGGCGAATCAAATGTGGGCAATACGCTCCAAGCGAATAGAAATTGGAACACTCCTCAAGCCGCTTCGGAACAGCCTTGTTGTCTCGTTCCTCTCTTTGCTGTGCACGGCGGCGGCTCTCGGTCAAGAGCCAGCAAGAGAGTCGAACCCAAGCGTTCGGCTCCTAGTTGAATCGCCACCTACGCCGGCCATCACTCCGTTAGAAAACCTATTGAAGGAAGCCGAGCGGAACAACTCCAGGATCCAGGCGGCGAGGCACGGTTGGCAAGCGGCACAGCAAGTTCCAACGCAGGTTTCCACCCTGCCCGATCCGCAATTCACCGTGCAGCACTTCAGCGTCGGAAGCCCGCGGCCATTCGCCGGATACACGAACAGCGACTTCGCCTACATCGGTCTCGGCGTCTCCCAGGATTTTCCCTACCCAGGGAAACTGCGCCTCCGAGGGGAGGTCGCGAAACGTGAAGCTGACGTCATGCTACAGCGGTACGAGTCCATACGCCGTTCCGTCCTCGCCGGAATCAAATCGGCCTACTTCCACCTCAGCTATCTCTCCAAGACGCTGGCTATCCTCGAGAGTGACGGAGAACTGTTACGCCAGGTCGAACAGGCGGCGGACGCGCGGTACCGCTCAGGGATGGGAAACCAGCAAGATCTGCTCCAAGCACAGCTTGAACGGACCAAGTTGCTCCGGGAAATCACCCTGCACCATCTCGAAGTGGCTAAGCTGCAAGCGCAGATCAAGCATTTTCTCAATCGCGCGCAATCATCGCCGGACATTGAGCCCGCCGGCCTGCGCGAGACGCCTCTGGACTACTCCTTTGAACAACTGCTGGCCGCAACGAAGACCCAGAACCCGGAGATTTCCGGCGCGGGGAAGATGGTGGAGAGGCAAAACTTACAAGTCGATCTTGCGCGAAAGGACTTCTACCCCGACTTCAATCTGCAATACATGTGGCAGCGCACCGACCCCACCAGGTTTCGTGCCTACTACATGTTGAGCTTCGGCATCCGCGTCCCGATATATCGGGGTCGCAAACAGCGCCCCGAACTGGCCCAGGCCGAAGCAGAGTTGAATCGCTCCCGCAGCGAGTACGAAGCCCAGTCGCAACAGGTGGCCTTTGAGCTTCGAACTCAATTTGAAACTGCGCAAAAGACTGCCGAGTTGCTGAAGGTCTACCGCGAAGGCTTGCTCCCGCAGGCCCGCGCCGAATTCCAGGCGGGCATGGCTGCCTACCAGAACAACCGGCAGGATTTCCAAGCACTGCTGGCCTCTTTTCTGGATGTCCTTCGTTTGGACGAGGAGTACTGGCAACGCGCCGCCGAACACGAGACAGCATTGGCGCGGCTCGAAGAACTCACCGGATTGTCATTGCGCGAGGAAGGGACAAAGAAATGAAAAACTATCGCACCGGATTCCTGCTGGCACTGATTGCCAACATCGTGTTCGCCGGGGTCGTGGCGGGACTGTGGTGGCATTTCCGGGCGGCCAATCCTGCACCGAAACCCGACTCCCAATCGACGAACATGGCCGCGCCAGTTTCTACGTCAGGCTCCACGCCTGCATCGCCCGCACCAGCAGAGGCGCCTCTGGTGCCGGTACAAATCTCTTCACAGCGGTTACAGAGCATCGGCGTGAAAACCGGCCAGGTCGAACGCAGGCCCGTCGAGGACGAAATTCGCGTCGCGGGCAACGTCGCTGTGGACGAGACCCGGCTGGCTTACGTCCAGGTTCGGTTTTCAGGCTACATCCGGAAAGTCTTCGCCGACGCTACCTATCAATATGTCCGCAAAGGGCAGCCTTTGTTCACCATCTACAGCCCGGCTCTGGTGGCTACAGAGCGCGAATACTTGGTGGCAAAGCAGAACCAGCAGCGGCTAGCCCGGAGCACCGTCAGCGGCGTGGCCGAGGGCGCCGCCTCGCTCCTGGACGCCACTGCGGAGCGATTGAAGCAATGGGGTGTTCCGCAACAGGAAATCTCCCGGCTGGAATCAAGCGGCCAGGTGCAGCAGGAACTGGAGGTTGATTCGCCGGTCTCTGGTTACATCACCGAACGCAATGCGCTGCCTAGTGTCTCCGTCCAGCCGGAAACCCGCCTCTATACGATAGCCGATTTGTCCACCGTTTGGGTTTTTGCCGAGGTGTCTCAAAACGACCTGGCACGCATCAAGGTCGGCAACCGAGCGAAGCTCACAGTGGACGCTTACCCGGACCGCACATTCGAGGGCCGCGCGGACTTCATCTACCCCCAAGTGGACATGGCAACGCGGACAGCGCGCGTGCGCCTCGTCTTTTCCAACCCTGGCCTGAAGCTTTCACCCGGCATGTTTGTCAACGTCTTGCTGAAGGTGCCAATGGGCAGGCAACTGGTCATCCCCGCGAGCGGGGTGCTGCAATCCGGCACACGTCAGATTGTTTTTGTGGACCGCGGAGACGGCTATTTGGAACCACGCCAAGTCGAACTTGGCCCGCGCGCCGGCGACGGTTTCATCGTCCTGAAAGGACTGAAAGCCGGCGAGCGAATCATTACCTCCGCCAACTTCCTGATCGATTCGGAAAGCCAGCTCCAAGCTGCGCTGGGCTCATTTGTCCCTCCGCCGCCCGGAGCAGGTGCCGCCAGTGTGATGAACGCGCCGCAGACGACGATTGAGTTCAGCACCGAACCGGCCCCACCACGAAAAGGAAACAACACATTCCGCGTGAAACTGACGGACGCGAACGGCAAAGCGATCTCGGGTGCAGAAGTGACCGTTACGTTCTCCATGCCCGCCATGCCCCAAATGGGCATGGCGGCCATGCGCATCAGCAGCACCCTGAAGGACAAGGGCAAAGGTATTTACCAGGGGAATGGTGTCCTCGAGTCTGGGGGAACCTGGCAGGTCAGCGTCGTCGTGCGTCGCGGCGGGCAGGTGCTCGCCACCAAACAGTTCTCGGTGAACGCCGAAGGAGGGAGGTAGCCATGATCTCCCGCGTCATTGATTGGTGCGCGAGCAATCGATTTCTCGTCTTCACTGCAACCTTGCTGCTGGTTCTTGCCGGGATCTGGTCGCTCAAGAATATTCCGCTCGATGCCCTGCCGGACATCTCCGATGTCCAGGTGATCGTGCACATCCCTTGGGAAGGCCAGCCGCCGAGCATCATCGAAGACCAGGTCACCTATCCGATCGTGACAACGCTGCTCGCCGCGCCTCATGTGAGAGCCGTCCGCGCGCAAACCATGTTCGGAGACTCCTACATATTTGTAGTGTTCGAAGATGGCACCGACCTCTATTGGGCTCGTTCACGCGTTCTCGAATACATCCAGCAACTTCAAGGAGTCTTGCCGAAAAACGTCTCTCCGATGATTGGCCCCGACGCCACCGGAGCGGGCTGGGTGTACGAGTACGCGGTCATGGACCGCTCCCATCAGCACAGTCTTGCAGACCTGCGCAGCCTTCAGGACTGGTATCTCCGGTATCAGCTCGAGACTGTCCCTGGCGTTGCCGAAGTCGCCTCCATCGGAGGATTCGTTCGCCAATACCAGGTGAATTTGGATCCCAACAAGCTTCGTGCTTACAACATTCCGCTTTCGACTGTGATCAACCGTGTCCGCGAGAGCACGAACGAAGTCGGCGGTCGGGTGCTCGAAATGGGCGGTGCTCAATACATGGTTCGCGGGCTAGGTTACCTCCGCTCGCTACAAGACCTCGAAACCGCACCGGTTGCTGCGAAGAACGGCACGCCGGTCCTGGTACGCGACCTGGGAACAGTCACGTTTGGCCCCGATATTCGCCAGGGAGTCGTCGAATGGAACGGCGAAGGGGAAACGGTCGGCGGGATCATTGTGATGCGCTATGGAATGAACGCGCTTCATGTGATCGATGGAGTAAAGAAAAAACTCGCCGAAATCAAGCCATCGCTCCCTCCGGGCGTAGAGATCGTCTCCGGCTATGACCGGTCCGGCTTGATTCGGGCCTCCATCGAAACCCTGCAACGCGATCTCCTCGAAGAAGCGATCATCGTCAGTCTTGTGACCATCGCTTTCTTGTTCCATTTCCGCTCCGCGCTCATCCCCATTCTGACTCTGCCCATCGCCGTCGTCGCCTCCTTCATTCCCATGTACTTCCTCCACGTCAGTTCAAACATCATGTCGCTCGGCGGACTCGCTCTCGCCATAGGAGTGCTCATTGATGCAGCCATTGTGATGGTCGAAAACGGCTACCGCCATTTATCGGAGCACGGCGTCACCTCCGGATCCTCGGCAGCCGCGCTGACGGAGAAAGAAAGGCGCCGCATTCTTATCGGAGCCGCGAAGCAGGTGGGGCCTGCCATCTTCTTTTCCTTGCTCGTCATTCTGGTCTCCTTTCTGCCGGTATTTCTTCTCGAAGCACAAGAAGGGCGTATGTTTCACCCTCTGGCCTGGACCAAGACGCTTTCCGTCGCGTTCTCATCCATTCTTGCCATCACGCTCGTTCCCGTTCTGATGGTGATTTTCATTCGTGGCCATCTCCGACCGGAATCAGAAAATCCATTCTCGCGGTGGACGCAAGCTCTGTACTTGCCGGTTCTTCGCTTGTGTCTGCGATACTGGAAAACGACACTCCTTCTCAACCTGATCTTTCTGGCTGTCACAGTGCCGCTCGCCTGGCGGATCGGCAGCCAATTCATGCCACCGCTCTATGAGGGTTCCTCGCTCTACATGCCGACCGCTCTTCCCGGCATCTCCATCACACAGGCATCGACGTTGCTCCAAACACAGGACCGCATCATCAAGTCTTTCCCTGAGGTCGAAAGTGTTTTCGGAGCGGTTGGCCGTTCCGACAGCCCCACCGACAACGCCCCGCTCGACATGTACGACACCACGATCACGCTCAAGCCGCGCGAACAGTGGCGTCCGGGCATGACCTACGAAAGGCTGATCCGCGAGATGGACGAGAAGCTTCAGTTTCCAGGCCTCACCAATACCTGGACGATGCCCGTTCAAAACCGGCTCGATATGGAGCTCACCGGCATCAAGACACCCGTCGGACTCAAGATTCAAGGGCCGAACCTCGAAGGTATTCAGCGAGCAGGCGCTCAGTTGCAGCAGGTCCTGGGAGGAATGCCCGAGCTCCGTTCCATCTTTGCCGAACGCGTCGCAGATGGCTTTTACATCAACGTGGAAGTCAACCGCCCCGAAGCGGCGCGTTATGGGCTAACCGTGGCCGACGTCCAGCGCGCAGTAACGTCTGGCGTCGGTGGAGAAAACATCGCGGAGAACATCGAAGGCCGGGAGCGCTACCCCATCAACGTGCGCTACAGTCGGGATTTTCGCGATGACATCGAGCAGTTGCGACGGGTCGTGATCGCCACACCCACGGGGGCTCAGATTCCCATCTCAGAAGTTGCCAAGGTCTACTTCTCGCGTGGACCCGCTATGATTCGCGATGAAGATGGCCTGCTGACCGGCTATGTCTATCTCGATCTTAGCACCAAGGATTACGGCGGGTTCGTCGCCAAGGCTAACCGGTTGTTACACGACAAGCTGAAGCTGCAGCCGGGATACACTTACAAATGGTCCGGCGAGTATGAATTCCAGCTTCGCGCAAGAGAGAGGCTGAAAATCATCGTGCCCATCGTATTGTTCGTAATCTTCCTGCTTCTCTATATGGTGTTCCACTCGGTTACGGAGGCCGCCGTCCTTATTTTTCCGACCTTTTACGCGATGACCGGCGGCCTGCTTCTTCAGTATTGGCTTGGCTACAACTTCAGTGTGGCCGTCTGGGTGGGCTACATCGCGCTGTTCGGCATCGCTGTCGAGACCGGTGTAGTCATGGTCGTGTACCTCCATGAAGCCTTAGACCGCCGTCTAGCGAGCGGCGTGCCCCTGCAGCATGAAGACGTCGAGGCGGCAGTGATCGACGGAGCCGTCCAGCGCCTGCGACCCAAACTAATGACGGTCTGCGCTGTTCTGGCCAGCTTGGTCCCCATCCTGTGGGAGACTGGCGTGGGTTCAGACGTGATGAAGCCAATTGCCGCCCCCATTGTGGGCGGCATGATCACGTCCACCATTCATGTGCTGATTCTAGTGCCGGTTTTCTTCGCGCTCATGAAAGAGCGAGCTCTGCGGCGTGGCAGGTTGCGTCCGTCTAGCGCCGTCAACACTTTGGACTAGAATGAACGGCGATCCCATGGCCTTTGCCACATCGGCTTTGAATACAAAGAAGCTTTTGAGGCCAGGCTGAAAGAAATCCTGTAAGATTCCCCGTGTCTCGACAGCCTTTCCGCGGTGAGTGTTGTCTCCCATCATGCTCCTGCGCGCGATTGTGAGCCTCGCCGCCCTGCTCGTCGCGTTCCTGTGGGGCTCCGCCTGCGGGCGACAGGCCGACCCGCCGCCGAAGCCTCCGCCCCCGCCGCTCGAATACCTCGGAGAATGGGGAGCCAAGGGCGACGGCCCCGGCCAGCTCTCCAGGCCCGTGAGCATCGCCACCGACAGCGGGGGAGTGGTTTACATTGCCGACGCGGGCAGCAGCTTCGTGCACAAGTTCGACCCGGCGGGCCATCCGCTGCTCGCGTTCCAAGACCCCGCGCTGGGGTCCCTGGATGGCATCGCCGTAGATCGCGGCGGGGCCATCTACGTCTCGGATGGGGTGCGCAGCAGCATCTGGATCTTTTATCCCGACGGGACGCGCTACCGCCAAATCCGTTGCGCCCGCCGGGCGGCGTGCCGGGAACGCCTGGGCGTAGCCGTGGACGACGACGGCAACATTTTCGCCAGCGAGCCGTGCCTGCAGCAGGTGCAGAAGTTTGACGCCCGCGGGCGAGTGCTGAAAACGTGGCGCCCGCCGGGTGACCAGACCGGCGCGGGGGGCTCTCCGGCGGACGCGGCCATCGGGCCGGACGGATTTCTCTACTTGGTGGACGTGAAGAGCAACCGCATCCAGAAGTTTACGCGCGAGGGCGAATTCGTATCTGCCTGGGGGAAGGCCGAAACACCGACGGAGCCATTTGGTGTCCTCGGCGGCGTGGCCGTTTCTCCGAATTACGTCTTCGCAGCGGACGAGGCGAACCGCCGCATCCACGTTTGGACGCTCGACGGCCGCTACAAACTCAGCGACGACCTCGGCGGGCGGCTGCAGTCCGAGCGCGCCACGCGCCTCGGCGTGGCCGTAAGCCCTCGCGGGGAGTTGCTTGTGCTCGACGCGGAAGGCGCGCGCATCCTGCGCTTCCGCATCCACTTTTAAGGAGGGTAGCTCGATGCCTCTGCTGCTCCGCGAAGCCGACGTGCAGGCCCTGCTCACCATGCCGCTGGCGCTCGAAGCTGTGGAAGAGTCCTTCCGGCGGCAGGCCGCCGGGGAGGCCATCCTGCACCCACGGCGGCGGCTGGAGGTCCCCGAGAAGTCCTTTCTGCATTACATGGCCGCGGCGGATACGGCCAGCGGCTTCCTGGGCATGAAGCTGTACACCAGCGTGCGGGGCGCGCTGCGGTTTCTCGTGCCGCTCTATGTCGCCAAGACCGGCGAGCTGGCGGCGCTGGTGGAAGCCGATTTCCTCGGCCAGATGCGCACGGGCGCGGCCAGCGGTGTGGCCACGAAGTACCTGGCGCGCGAAGATGCGCGCAGCGTGGGCATCGTGGGCACGGGGTTGCAAGCGCGCACGCAGCTTGAAGCCGTTGCCGCGGTGCGCCGTGTGCAAGCTCTGCGTGCGTTTGGGCGCGACCCCGAGCGCCGCGAGAACTTCTGCCGCGAAATGAGCGCGCGCCTGGGCTTGCGCGTGGCTCCGGCGGGCTCCGCCGAGCAGGCCGTGCGCGACGCCGACATCGTCGTGGCGGCGACCACGGCCTCGAAGCCGGTGGTGCAGGGCGAATGGCTCGCGCCCGGCGCGCACATCAACGCCATCGGCGCAAATTTTCCGCAGAAGCGCGAGCTCGACGACGCCGCGGTGAACCGCGCCGACCTGGTTGCGGTGGATTCAAAAGAACAATCGCAGCTCGAAGCGGGAGACCTCATCCAGGCGTTTGCCGGCGACGCGGCGCGCTGGGCCGCGGTGCGGGAACTCGCGGAAATTGTCTCCGGCAAAGCAGCCGGCCGCACGGGCGCCCGCCAGATCACGCTCTTCAAGTCGAACGGGATTGCGACCTGGGACGTCGCCGTGGCCGCTCGCGTCTATGCGTTGGCGCGGGAGCGCGGCATGGGACAGCGGATCCAGATGTGGGGCGATGCGGAGTGAGGCAGGTGAGAAGGACCTCTCGCCGGAGCGTCGAGCGATCGGCCCCGATAAGAAACGGGGGGCGGCGCGCGCTCACTCCGGGCGTTTGCCCAGGCGCTTTTCGAGCGCCGCGTGCAGGCGCGCCCGGACGTCGGCGGGCAGCGGCACAGGCTCCGAGTTGCAGAAGATCTCGATGGTCTTCTGGGTCGTGTCCACTACCAGGCGACAGTCTTCGCAGTCCTCCAGGTGGCGCTCGAGTTCCGCCCGGGCGTTCGCGTCGAGCTCGCCATCGAGGTAACTGGATAGTTCTTGGACCACTCCACGGCAGTTCAATGCGGTTCTCCCTCTCGAAAGTACTTGTTGATTTTCTGTCGCAGCTTCAGCCGGGCGCGGAGCAGCCGCGACTTCACCGCGGGTGCGGACAATCCGAGCAGTTGCGCCGTCTCTTCGGTGGAAATCTCCTCGACGTCGCGCAGCAAGAAGACGATGCGGTAGGCGGGCTCGAGCTGCCCGATAACCTCGGTGAGGATCTCCTGCAGTTCCGTCTGGGCGTAGCGCTGTTCCGGCGTGGGTCCCCAGTCTTCCACTTCGCGGGGAATCAGGTCGTCGTCGCTTTCGAAGGCCTCGTCCAGGGAGAGCTGGTTGGGCCGGCGCTTGCGCAGCTTCATCAGCGCTTCGTTCACGGTGATGCGCACCAGCCAGGTGTAGAAGCGCGAATTGCCCTGGAAATCGTTCAGGTGAGCGAAGGCTTTCAGGAAGGCTTCCTGGGTCGCATCTTCCGCGTCCTCGCGGTTTTGCGTGATGTGCAGGGCCAGGCGGAAGATTCTTCGCTCGTACCGGGAGACCAGCTCCTCGAAGGCGGCAGCGTCGCCCGCCTTGGCTGCGGCGACCAGGGCGCCTTCGTCGTCCCTGGCCACCGCCGAGGCCGCCGGCTTGGGAGGAGTAGAACTCAAGCGGTTGGGCACACCGGCGCAAGGATTCGCGTTCATTTCCGCGCCGCTCGCAAGGGTAGCATAATCTTGCCTGCGCCGGCCGATCTCCGTAGGCGCACAAGTATTGGACTCACCAGAGCACGGCGAGGATGCAAAAAGCCAGCCGACGCGGCGGAGCGATGTGCGCTGCCCCGAGGAGCGCGGCCGGCCGGAAGCGGTGTGGGCGGCGCCGGCCGGCCACCCTGGCCGGCGGAAGCGGGGCAGGGGCCGGGTCTGGGAAAGCCCTTGACAAGCGCCCTGGGCCGCGTTATTTTTCGAACGAACGTTCGACTTAACTCACGTGCCGCGCACCGCACTCACCAACCACCGCAATTTCCAGGGCAAGCTGCAGCATATCCTGCGGCATGCGGCACGCGTGTTCTCCGAGAAGGGCTACGAGGGCGCCTCCATCCGCGACATCAGCCGCGCAAGCGGTGTTTCCCTCTCCGGCCTGTACTACTATTTTGAGAGCAAGCAGAAGCTCCTCTATCTCATTCAGATTCATGCATTTACAAGCATACTGCAGCGCCTCGAACGGCGCTTGGCGGGCCGGCTGGAACCAGAAGAACGCCTGCGGGCGCTGATCGCCAATCACATAGGCTATTTCCTGGGCCACCCGCTGGAGATGAAGGTGCTCGCGCACGAGGAAGACGCCCTGGAGGACCCTTACCGCAAGGAAGTGGCGGAGATCAAGCGGCGCTATTACGAGCTGGCCCGCGGGATTTTCGAGAAGCTGCGCAAGACCGGGCGGGTGCGCCGCGTCAACCCGCGTGTGGCCGTATTGAGCCTGTTCGGAATGATGAATTGGATCTACAAATGGCACAACCGGCGCTTGGACCCGCAGGCGGACCGGCTGGCGCAGACGATGGCGGGCATTTTTCTGGGCGGCGTGGCCAACGGCCACCCGCCCCGCCGCCCGCGCGCCGTGCCGCTAAGCCGGGGCGCGCGGGGGGAAGAGGCCCGGGCGGCCGGATAGTTTTCGCACGTCGATTTGCAAGCGACGGAGGAAAGCCATGGCGACCACGCAGGCAGTCGAGCAGAAAGAGCTGCTGCACTACCAGGTGGACAACGGCGTAGCCATCCTGGAGATGGACGACCCGCCCGCCAACACCTACACCTACGAGATGATGCGCCAACTCGACGAGGCTATCCTGCGCGCGCGCATGGACGAGGGCGTCTACGTCATCGTGCTGCGCGGCGCGGGGCCGAAGTTTTTCTCCGCCGGCGCGAGCATCCCCATGCTGGTGAAGGCCGACCCGCAATTCAAATACTACTTCTGCCTGCATGCCAACGAGACGCTATCGCGGCTGGAGCAGACGCCCAAGCTGGTGATTGCGGCGCTCAACGGCCACACCGTCGGCGGGGGTCTGGAGATCGCGCTGGCCTGCGACATCCGCATCGCCAAGCAGGAGGCCGGCAAGATCGGCCTGCCCGAGGTGAACCTGGGCGTGCTGCCCGGCACCGGCGGCACGCAGCGGCTCTCGCGGGTGATCGGCCGGGCGCGCGCGCTCGAGCTGATGGCCACCGGGCGCACATTCAGCTTCGAAGAGGCGCTCGAGTTCGGCCTGATCCACTACATCTACGACCGCGACACGTTTGCGGACGAGGTGATGGCCTACGCGCGCCAATTCTGCCCGCCGAACAAGGCCTCGCGCGCCGTGGGCCGCATCAAGCGGGCGGTGGTCACCGGCTCGGAAGTGCCCTTCGCCGAGGCCCTGGGCATCGAGCGCGAATTGCAGCAACTGCTGTTCACCAGCGAGGACGCCAAAGAGGGCCTGAGCGCGTACGTGGAGAAACGGCAGCCGCAGTTCAAAGGCAAGTAGCCGGCCGCAACGCGCAACGCGACGCGCGGCTTGCGGAGGCCCGAAGCGAAGAAATCGAAGGCGCGTTCGAAGAGCGATCTTGAAAATTTGAGGGAATGCATGGCTACAGCACCGCAGGTCCAGGTGAAGCCCGGCAAGCTGTTCATCGGCGGCAAATGGGTGGACGCCGCCTCGGGGAAGACATTCCCCACCATCAACCCCGCCACCGGGGAAACGATTACGGTGATCGCCGAGGGCGATGCGCGCGACGCCGCCGCGGCGGTGGAGGCGGCGCAAAAAGCCTTTCACTCCGGCCCCTGGCCGGAGATGAGCGCCGCGGACCGCGCCAAGATTCTCTGGAAGATCGGCGACTTGGTGGACCGCTACAACGAAGAGCTGGGCACGCTCGAGACGCTGGACAACGGCAAGCCCATTTTCGAGTCCCGGCAGATCGACATGCCCATGACTGCCGAGGTCTTCCGCTACTACGCCGGCTGGGCGACAAAGATCCACGGCGAGACCGTGCCGGTCCGCGGGGAGTTCCTGCACTACACGCTGCGCGAGCCGCTGGGCGTGGTGGCCGCGATTGTGCCGTGGAATTTCCCGCTGCTGCTGGCCTCGTGGAAAGTTGCGCCCGCGCTGGCCGCGGGCAATACGATCGTGCTCAAGCCGGCGAGCTGGACCCCGCTCACCGCGCTGCGCTTCGCCGAAATCTGCCAGGAGGCCGGCGTGCCCGAGGGCGTGGTGAACGTGATCACCGGGCCGGGCGCGACGCTGGGCAAGGCCCTGGTGCGGCACCCCGGCGTGGCCAAGGTCGCCATCACCGGCGAGACGCGCACCGGGCAGGAGATCCTCCGCGATTCGGCGGACACGCTGAAACGTGTCACGCTCGAGCTGGGCGGAAAATCGCCCAACATCGTCTTTGCCGACGCGGACCTTGACGCCGCGGTGCGCGGCGCCACCATCGGCATCTTCTACGGCAAGGGCGAGGTCTGCGCCGCGGGCTCGCGCCTGTTCGTGGACAAGAAAGTTCACGACGACTTCATGCAGAAGTTGGTGGAGCGCGCCAAAAAAATTCAGCCCGGCGATCCGCTCGACCCCAAGACGCGCTTCGGGTCGCTGGTGAGCGAGCGCCAGTTGCAGACGGTGATGGGCTACATCGAGAAGGGCAGGGCCGAGGGCGCGAAGCTGGTGGCCGGCGGCGAGCGCGTCGCCGTGGGCAACGGCAAGGGCTGCTTCGTTCAGCCCACCGTCTTTGACGGCGTGCGCAACGATATGACCATCGCCCGCGAAGAAATCTTCGGCCCGGTGCTGGCGACCATCGAGTTTGGCGACGTGGAGGAGGCCGTGCGCCAGGCCAACGAGACGCCCTACGGCCTGGCCGCCGCCGTCTGGACGCGCGATATCGCCAAGGCGCACCGCGTGGCGCGCAAGCTCCAGGCGGGCACGGTGTGGATCAACACCTACAACAACTACGATCCCGCCGCTGCATTCGGCGGCTACAAGATGAGCGGTTACGGCCGCGAGCTGAGCGGGCACGCGATGGAGCATTACACGCAGGTGAAAAGCGTCTGGGTGAACCTGGCGTAGATGCGCACCCTGCCTGATTATCTGCGGCGCGGCATGCGGCTGGTGGTCGTCGGCTGCAACCCGGGCGAGCGCTCGGCGCGGGTGGGGCACTACTACGCCGGCCGCGGCAACGTCTTCTGGCCGCTGCTGTACGATGCCGGCGTTATCCCCGAGCTGCTGGACTCCAAAGACGACAAGCGCATCATCGAGTTCGGCGTGGGCCTGACCGACCTGGTCAAGCGCCCCACGCGCGGCATCGAGGAGATCGACCGGCAAGAATTCGCCGAGGGACGCATCCTGCTGGCGCGGAAGCTCGAGGAGTTCACGCCGCGGGTGGTGGCCTTCAACGGCAAGCTGGTGTTTGAGAAGTTTGCCCAACGCCCCTGCAAGCTCGGTTTGCAAAAAGACCGGCTGTACGGCGCGCAGGTCTTTGTGCTGCCCTCCACCAGCGGGCAGCACGCGGTGGGCCGCGGGCAGAAGCTGCGCTATTTCCGCCAGCTCGCGGGCGTGCTGAAGCGGCTGAAGGCTTGAGGGCGCGAGCGCAGGCTCCGGGCCGCCGGGAGAGCGCCAAGCAGGGAGAACAAATTCGAGTGGCGAACGCTGCACAACCCGCTCCGGGAGGGCTGGTGCTCGAGACGCGCGAAGGCGACGTCGCGACCCTCACCCTCAACCGGCCCGACCGGCTGAACGCGCTCAATGTCGAGCTCGCCACCGCGCTGCGGGATGCGCTGCGCCGCGTCAGCGGAGACGCCGAGGTGCGCTGCGTGGTGCTCACCGGCGCGGGGCGGGCGTTCTGCTCGGGCGGCGACTTGGTGCTGCTGCGCTCGGCGCGCTCGCGCGGCGCGGGGCAAGAGCTGGAGGGCCTGCTGCGCGCGGGCACGGAGATTGTCTTGGCCATTACCGACCTGCCGATGCCCATCCTGGCGGCGGTGAACGGCCCTGCGGCGGGCGCGGGGATGAACCTGGCGTTGGCCTGCGACCTGCGCATGGCCTCCGACCAGGCCAGCTTCGGGCAAAACTTCGCCAAGGTGGGGCTGTTCCCGGATTTTGGCGGCACGTATCTGTTGCCGCGCATCGTGGGACCGGCGCGCGCCGCGGAGATGTTTTACACCGGCGAGATGGTCTCGGCGGCGGAAGCCGAGCGCATGGGCATCGTAAACCACGTGGTGCCGCATGAGCGCCTCGCCGAGGAGGCGCGCGCGCTCGCCGCGCGCCTGGCCGCTGCGCCGCCGCTGGCCGCGCGCGCCGTGCGCCGGACGCTGTTTGGCGCCGAGCGCGACGCGCTCGTCCGCGCCCTGGAGGCGGAAGCGCGCCAGCAGCGGGAATGTTTTCTCTCCGAGGACTGCGCCGAGGGGCTGAACGCGTTTTTCGAGAAGCGCGCGCCGAAGTTCCGAGGCAGATAGAAAGGAAAGAGTCGAAAGGCCGAATAAAAAAAGAGGGGAATCCAGGGACATCAGGAGGGCTCGCGCGAATGCCGGCAAAACGCATTACGACCTTTGACGATTGGGTGGACCTGTTCCGCGTCTGGCAGAAGGACATCGGCGTGGACTACCCCGAGATCGTCAACTACCACTTCGAGGCCAAGTTCGGCCCCACCCGCTCCAACGAGGTCGAATTCGGCGCCTTCAAGGGCCGGCCAAAATGGGAGCGCGTGATCCAGATTCCGGACCAGCGCATGCGCGACGCCTTGATGAACCTGATCGTCTATCAGGGCGACACCGAATTCGCTTCCGTCGAGCAGCAGCGCCGGCTGTTCCAGGCGTCGCCCTCGGAGCACGACCGTCAGTCGCTCTGCCGGGTGGTGACCGAAGAGATGCGCCACGGCTGGCAGATGTGCCACCTGCTGATCCACCACTTCGGCTATAGCGGCCGCGTGGAGGCGCAAAAGATGCTGGAGCGGCGCGCGTTCGACCAGAAGCGCCTGCTCGGCGCCTTCAACCAGGACGTCAACAACTGGCTCGACTTCTTCACCTACACCGATTTTGTGGACCGCGACGGCAAGTTCCAACTCACCATGCTGAGCTACTCGGGCTTCGCGCCGCTGGCGCAATCCATGATCCCCATGCTGCGCGAGGAGTCGTTCCACCTGGGCACCGGCCAGGACGGCGTCAAGCGCATTGTGCGGGCCGGCGTTGTGCCGCTGCCCATCGTCCAGAAGTTCATCAATAAGTGGGTCCCCGTGAGCTACGATCTGTTTGGCGTGGACCATTCGAGCTCGGCGCACTGGTTCTACGTCTGGGGCCTGAAGGGCCGCTACGACGAGCCGCAAGCCAAGCAAGAAGCGGACTTGGAACACATGAACGAGCACAGCCGCTACCTCTATCACCTGGAGTGCAAGAAGCTGATCGAGCAGGTCAACAAAAACGTTCCCGCCGGCCAGACGCCGCTCTACGTGCCGGACCTGAAATTCAACCGTCACATCGGCGAATTCGCCGGACAGCCTTACAGCGTCACCGGCGAGCTGCTCTCGCCCCGCGAGCATGCAGAGCACCTGCGCGAGATGCTGCCGCAACCCGAAGACGTTAAGCTGGTGAACGAGATCCAGGAGACCGAGCCGAATTGGATTGCCGCAAAGGGGGCGATGCTTTAGCCCCCGCGACATGGCTTCCCGCACCCAGGCCGAAATCCCCGCCCGCGGATACTCGCCGGGTGAGCTGATGGTGGCTGCGGCGGCGCGCGAGATCCGCGACGCCGAGCTGGTGTTCGTGGGGATGCGTCTGCCGCTGCTGGCGTTTCTGGTGGCCAAGCGTACCCACGCGCCCGCCGCAGTGGGGCTCTACGAAAACGGCGTGATCCGCGAGGCGGCTGCGCCGGAGATGCTGTACACCATGGCCGACCCACCCAACCTCCGCGGCGCGACGCAGTGCGGGCAGATGCTCGACGTCATGGCGCTGCTCCAGCAAGGCCGCGTGCACGTGGGCTTCCTCGGCGCGGCCGAGGTGGACCGCTTCGGCAATCTAAACTCCACCTGGGGACATCGCCACGGGCAGGCCGTGCGCCTGCCCGGCTCGGGCGGGGCCTGCGATATCGCCTGCCTGGCGCAGCGCACGATAGTGCTGCTCGAGCACGAGCGCAGCCGCCTGGTCGAGCGCGTCAGCCACGTCACCTCGCCCGGCTTCGGCTCGGGCGACTCCTGGCGTCGCGCGCGGGGATTGCCGGCGCGCTCCGGGCCTGCGGCGATTATCACGTCGCTTGGCGTGCTGCGCTTCACCAGCGACGGCGAGGCCTACCTGGCCTCGGTGCATCCCGGTGTGCGCGTCGAAGACGTGCTCAGCAACACCGGCTGGACGCTGCGCGTCGCCGACCGCTTGCTGGAGACCCTGCCGCCCAGCCACGCCGAGTTGGCGGCGCTGCGTCAGCTTGACCCCGACCGCTTCTGGACGAAGTGATGGCTGAGCGCGAAACCATCCACCTCCACGCCGAGCGCGCGACCGCCTGGGTCACGCTCGACCGCCCGCCGCTCAACGTCCTCGATATCCCCATGATGAAATCGCTTTCGCGGGCGCTGGCCCGGGCCACGCCCGCATGCGATTTCCTCGTCTTGCAGGGCGCCGGAGCGAAAGCGTTTTCCGCCGGCGCCGAGGTCCGCGACCACACCCCGGAGCGCGTCGGCGAAATGCTGGCCGCGTTTCACGACGTGTTCCGGCAACTTTCCCGCGCCGGCTGCGTCACGATTGCGGCAGTGCATGGCCATTGCCTGGGCGGCGGGATGGAGCTGGCCGCGTTTTGCGACTTCGTTCTGGCCACGGAATCGGCGGAGTTCGCCCAGCCCGAAATCAAGCTCGGATGCTTCCCGCCGGTGGCGCTGGTGACGCTGCCCGCATTGGTGGGATGGCGTGCGGCGCTCGACCTGATCCTCACCGGCCGCAGCGTTTCCGCCCGCGAGGCGCGCGAGCTGGGCCTGGTGACTCGTGTTGTGGCCGACGACGCGCTGGCGCAGGCGGTGGACGCTCTGCTCGGCGAGCTGCGCGCCCTGAGCCCGGTGGCGCTGCGGCTGGCCCGCCGCGCGCTCTGGCGCAGCCGCCAGGCGGAATTCGAGATGGAGCTCGCCGCAGTCGAACAGCTTTACCTCGGCGAGTTGATGAAGACCGAGGACGCTCGGGAGGGCATCCGGGCGTTTCTCGAAAAGCGCGCCCCGGCCTGGAAGGGCCGTTAGCCAGGCGAAGCGTAATGGCCGCCGCGTCAAAAGTCGTCAGAATGCAGCAAGCCATCGCCGAGCACGTGCCCTCGGGCGCCATGGTGCTGATGGGCGCTCAGCTCGAGCAGATGATCCCGTTCGCAGCGGGGCACGAGCTGATTCGCCAGGGCCGTCGCGAGCTCACCCTGGTCGGGCCGATCTCGGACATCCTGTTCGACCAGATGATCGGCGCGGGCTGCGTCTCGCGGGTGATGGCGGCTTGGGTGGGGAACGTCTCGGCGGGGGTGGGCTATTGCCTGCGGCGCGCCGTCGAGCGCAGCGTGCCTCGGGCCGTGCAGATGGTGGACTACTCGAACTTTACCCTGGCGCTCGCGCTGCATGCCGGCGCACTGGGCGTCCCGTTCATGCCCACCTATGCGACTCTGGGCAGCGACCTGCCCAAGAAAAACGGCAACCTGCGCGAGTTTCCTTCGCCGGTGAACGAAGAGCGGTTGATGGCCGTGCGCGCGCTCCGGCCGGACGTGGCCATCCTGCACGCGCAGCGCGCCGACCGGTTCGGCAATACCCACCTGTGGGGCAATCTGGGCGTGGCCGTGGATGGCGCGCGCGCCGCGCGCAAAGTGATTGTGGTCGCCGAGGAAATTGTCGAGCCTGAGGTGATCGCCTCCGACCCAAACCGCACGCTCATCCCTGGCTTCTTGGTGGCGGCGGTGGTGCACGAGCCCTGGGGAGCGCACCCCTCGCCCGTGCAGGGCTACTACGGGCGCGACCACGCCTTCTTCAGCCAATACCACGAGCAGAGCCGCCAGGTGGAAGATTTCGAGCGCTGGCTGAGTCGTTGGGTGAGCGGTGTGCCCGGCCGGCGCGAGTACATGAGTCTGCTCGGCGCGTGCCGCGTGGAATCGCTGGGCGTGCGCGAACACGCCTACTCCGCGCCCGCTGATTTCGGCTACTGAGCGCACTGGGGAGTGCGCCAGCCCCGCCGCAGCTTTCGGGAAGCGGGTGCAGGCGGCACATTCCTGAGAAGACAGGCTGGACCGATGGAAAAGGAAATCCTCCGATTGCGCGTGAACGGCGAGAAGCACGAGCTGGCTGCGCCGCCGCACAAGCTGCTGCTCGACGTGCTGCGCGAGGACTTGGGCCTGACCGGCTCGAAGCGCGGCTGCGACGATTCAAGCTGCGGCTGCTGCGCGGTGCTGGTGGACGGCGTGCCCATGCTCGCCTGCGTGGCCATCGCCTCGTGCTACCAGGATGCGGACCTGGTCACCGTGGAGGGCATTGCTCCGCCGGGCGAGCTCGACCCGCTGCAGGAGGGCTACGCCGTGGCCGGCGGAGCGCAGTGCGGCTTCTGCACCCCGGGCTTCCTCATCGCTTCCAAGGCGCTGCTCAATCGAAACCCCCATCCGACGCTCGAGGAAATCCGCGAGGCGCTCTCCTCGAACCTCTGCCGCTGCACCGGCTACATGCAAATCTACGAGTCGGTCAAACTGGCCATCGAGCGCGCCGCGTCGCGCGCTGCGCGCCCGGCGCCTGTGGGAGACTGAGCGATGGCGCCGCTTTCCATCATCGGCAAGCCGCTCCCGATGACCGACGCCCCGGCCAAAGTAACCGGGCTGGGCAAGTACGCCGACGACCTAGTTGTTCCGGGGATGCTCTTCGGCAAAATCCTGCACTCGCCGCACGCCCACGCGCGCATTCGCTCGGTGGACACCTCGAAAGCGGAGGCTCTCCCGGGCGTGAAAGCCGTGGCCACGGGCCGCGACGCGCCCAATCCCTACGGCATCCTGCCCATCGGCCACGACGAGCGCGTCTTCGCGCTCGATAAGGTGCGCTACATCGGCGACAACGTCGCCGCGGTGGCCGCCACCAGCCTGGAAGTCGCCGAGCAGGCGCTCGAGCTCATTCAAGCGGACTACGAATTGCTCCCGGCGTGGTTCGACCCGCTCGAGTCCATGAAGGCCGCGTCCGGCTGGATCCACGACAACAAGCCGAACAATATCGAGAAGGAGTACCACCACGAGTTCGGCAAGCCCGAGGAAGGTTTTGCCCAGGCGGATTTCGTCCGCGAGGAGCGCTACTTCGCCGCCGAAGTCACTCACGCGGCGATGGAGCCGCACGCCACACTGGCCATCTGGGAGCCCGACGGCCGCTTGACGGTCTATTCCTCCACCCAGGTGCCGTATTACCTGCACCGCACCATCTCGGAAGTGTGCGAGATGCCCATGAGCCAGGTCCGCGTCATCAAGCCGCTGGTGGGCGGCGGGTTTGGCGGCAAAAGCGAAGTGATCCCGCTGGAAGTGGCGGCGCCGGTGCTGGCGAAGAAGGCCTGCCGGCCGGTGAAGATCACCTACACCCGCGAAGAGGTGTTCTACGCGCATCGCGGGCGGCCCATCACCCTCGTGGACCTGAAGGTCGGCCTGACGCGCGAGGGCAAGATCACCGGCGTGGCGGCGCGCGTGGTGCAGGATGGCGGCGCCTACTGCGGCTACGGCCCGGTGACGGTGCTTTACTCCGGCGCGCTGCTGGGCGCGCTCTACGACATCCCCCATGTGCGCTTCGACGGCTACCGCGTGCTCACCAACAAGCCCGCCTGCGGCGCCATGCGCGGCCACGGCACGGTCAACGTGCGCTTCGCGTTTGAGGCCATGCTCGACGCGCTGGCGCACGATGCCGGCCTCGACCCCGCCGAAGTGCGCCGGCGCAATCTGCTCCGCGCTCCCTGCATCACCGTGAACGGCCTGCGCGTCACCAGCTATGGCTTGCCGGAATGCATCGAGAAGGCCGTCGAGCGCTCGGGCTGGGCGGCGAAGAAGGGCAAGCTGCCCTACGGTCGCGGCGTGGGACTCGCGTGCAGCCACTACGTCAGCGGCGCCGCCAACCCCATCATCCGCTCGAACATGCCGCACACCACCGTGCACATCAAGATCGACCGGGACGCCGGCGTGACGCTCTACACCGGCGCTTCCGAGATCGGCCAGGGCTCGGACACCATCCAGGTGCAGATTGTCGCCGAGGTGCTGGGCGTGCGCCCGGAACGCATTCGACTGGTCGCCGCGGATACCGAGCTGACGCCGGTGGACCTGGGCAGCTATTCCAGCCGGGTCACGTTTATGGCCGGTAACGCCTGCCTCGAAGCGGCCAAAAACATGCGCGCGCAAATCCTCAACGCGGTGGCCAAGAAATATGGCTGCGACCCGGCGCTGCTCGACGCGCGCGAGGACCATGTTTTCTCCACCGACGATTCGCGCTTGCGCCTTACCTTCGACGAAGCCGTGGCCGTGGCGCTCGACTTCCACGGCGCGCTCGTCGCCCAGGGCACGTACGCCCCGCCGGAAGAGGCCCGCGGCGGCAAGTTCAAGGGCGCGGGCGTGGGGCCGTCGCCCTCGTACAGCTACAGCGCCCAGGTGGCGGAGGTTTCCGTGGACACGGAGACGGGGCAGGTGCGCGTCCACCGCATCGTGGCCGCGCACGACTGCGGCAAGGCGCTCAACCCCATGACCGTCGAGGGGCAGATTGAGGGCTCGGTGTATATGGGTCTAGGCCAGGCGTTGCAGGAAGAAATGGTCTGGAACCACGGCCGGCTGATGAATCCGACGCTGCTCGAATACCGCATCCCTTCTACACTCGAAACGCCCGAGATCGAATCCATCATCGTGGAGAGCCTCGACCCCGAAGGGCCCTTCGGCGCCAAGGAGGCCGGCGAAGGCTCGCTGGCGGCTACCATTCCCGCCGTCGCCAACGCCATCTACGACGCAGTCGGCGTGCGCATCAATACGCTGCCCATCACGCCGGAAAAAATCCTGGCGGCGCTGCGCGAAAAGCAAAAGCTGCCGCGCGGCGGGAACGCCCAGCCGGAAGGCGGCGCGCGATGAGCATGCCCGCGGCTCGTATGGCGCGCCCGAAGAGTGTCGAAGAGGCCGTGCGCATCCTGGCCGATGCCGGCCCCGAAGCCATGATCATCGCCGGCGGCACCGACGTCGTGCCGAACCTCCAGATGAAGCTCTTCTCGCCGCGGCTCCTGGTGGACATCAAGCCCATCGGTGCGCTGCGGGGCATCACCTTTGCCGCCGCCGGCGCGCTGCGCATCGGCGCGCTGACTACGCTGACCGAAATCGTGGCCTCGCCGCTGGTGCGCGCCAAATATGCGGTGCTGGCGAGCGCCGTCGCCACCATCGCCGGACCGCTCCAGCGGAACATGGGCACCCTCGGCGGCAACCTGTGCCTCGAAACGCGCTGCCTGTGGTACAACCAGTCGCAATTCTGGCGCAAAGCGCTGGGCGGATGCCTGAAAAAGGACGGAGAGGTCTGCCACGTCGCGCCGGCCGGCCGGCGCTGCTGGGCCGCCTGGTCGGGCGATTCCGCGCCGGCGCTGCTGACGCTCGACGCCGAAATCGAGCTCACCGGCCCGAACGGCGCGCGGCGCATGCCGCTCGAGAAGTTTTACTTGAACGACGGCATGGACCGCATCGCGCTGGCCCGCGACGAAATGGTCACCGCCGTTTACTTGCCGGCGCGCACCGCCGGCCGCCGGGGCCTCTATCACAAGCTGCGCATCCGCAACTCGATTGATTATCCGCTGGCGGGTGTCGCGGCCGCGCTCGAGGTGGACCGCGGGGGCGTCTGCCGCGCCGCGCGCGTCGCCCTCACCGCCGTCAACCCCGCCCCGCTGCTGGTCCGCGAAGCCGGTGAATGGCTTGTGGGCCAGAAGTTTTCGCCGGAGCTGGTCGAGCGCGTGGCCCATGCCGCCATCCGCACCGGCAAGCCGCTGACCACTTCCGCTTCGACGCCCGTCTATCGCCGCGACATGCTACGCTTGTTCACGCGCCGCGCCCTGGAAGAAGCCTGGCAGGGGAACGGCGCGAACCCCGGGCGCCATCCCGCGGACTGAACCCTGAATCGCCGTGACTCCCGTCATCGACATTCACATCCACATCCAGCCGCTGCACATGTTCAAGCCGCAGGCGCTCGATTTGATCAAGCGCGGCCGCCGTGATTACGCCGACGTGGAAAAGTACTCCGCCGACCCCGCGGCATTCCTCGGGTTTCTCGACGCCGCCGGCGTCGAGCGCGCTGGGCTGATCAACTACGTCAGCCCGGAGGTCATCGGCTTTCCGCCCGAGGTCAACGACTGGATTGCGCGCTACTGCTCCGTTGCGCCGGAGCGCCTGATCGCCTTCGGCTCGGTGCACCCCAGGCACGTAGTTGACGCCGGCGCCGAAGTGGACCGCCTGGCCAAGATCGGCATCCGGGCGCTGAAGGTGCATCCCTCGCACCAGCTCTTCGCGCCCAACGCCTACCGCGACGGCCTCGGGCCGCTCGCCGCGGTGTACGCGCGCGCGCAGGCCCTCGGCCTGCCGGTGATGGTGCATACGGGCACTTCGATTTTTCCCGGAGCGCGCAACCTGTACGCCCAGCCCATTTTCGCCGACGACCTGGGAGTGGACTATCCCGACTTGGTGGTCATCCTGGCGCACGGCGGCCGGCCGTTGTGGATGGACGAGGCCTTCTTCCTGGTCCGCCGGCACAAGAACATGTACATGGATATCTCCGGCATCCCGCCGCAAAAGCTGCTGGAATATTTTCCGCGGCTCGAGGAGATCGCCGATAAAGTTCTGTTCGGCACCGACTGGCCCGGGCCGGGCGTGCCGGATGTCCGCGGGAACATCGCCCGGTTTCAGGCCCTGCCGCTCTCGGAAGCGGCGCGGCGCAAGATTCTCTACGACAACTCCGCGCGCCTGTTCCCGACGCGTTAGGGGGTCGGAGCTTCAGCTCCGACATTCGGGGGCCGATAGTCGGGGCTTCAGCCCCTGAGGTTAGTCATTCCATGGACGGCAGAGCATTCGTCGAGCAACTGAAGGCGGAGAACGAGAGGCTCCTCTCGAAGCTCGATGCCGCGCCCGCTCGGGTCGCGCCGGGCAGCGCCGTCGCGATGGAGAAGACGGGAGCGCCGGTGGTGCCGGGGTGTCAATGGGGCAGGGAAGCAGGTAGGCAGACGGGCATCGGAAAAGGAGTGTAGCCCGCTTCTTTAGAGGCGGGGTTTTCGGCCCAAATGCTTTCTCCGTGATCCCTGTGCCTCTGTGTTCTCTGTGTTGAAGTACTTTCTTGCGAGGCGAAGCGATGGACGTGAACACAATTGCGGTGATTGGCGCGGGGACGATGGGTCGCGGCATCGCCTACGCCGCGGCGCTGGGCGGCTATCGCACCATCTTGGAAGACATCTCCGCGCCCGTGCTCGAGCAGGGCCTGGGGTACATCCGCGAGGCATTCGAGGAGGGCGTGGCGCGGGGCAAGGTGACGCCGCAGCAAAGGGAGCGCGCCCTGGCGGAGCTCGCTACCGCGCGCTCGGTGGAAGACGCCTGCCGCGAAGCTGACTTGGTGATTGAAGCTGTGCCCGAGGAGATGGAGCTGAAGCTCGAAATCTTCACCCTGCTCGACAAATTTGCCAAGCCCGGCTCGATCTTCGCCAGCAATACGTCGGCGCTTTCCATCACCGAGATGGCCGGGGTCACCTTCCGCCCGGAGAAGTGCGTGGGCATGCATTTCTTCAACCCTGTGCCGAAGATGAAGCTGCTCGAGGTGGTCCGCGCGGCGGAGACCTCCGAGGACACCTTGGCCGCCTGCCGCGAGGTCGGCCGGCGCATGGGCAAGGAAGTCGTGGTGGTGCGCGAATCGCCCGGATTCATCACCAGCCGGATGAACGCGCTGATCGGCAACGAAGCCTTCAGCATGCTCGAGGAGGGCATCGCCTCGGCCGAAGACATTGACAAGGCCATGAAGCTCGGCCTGAACCACCCCATGGGCCCGTTTGAGCTGGTGGACCTGGTCGGACTCGATGTCCGCCTGAGCATCCTCGAGTACCTGCACCAGACCCTCGGCGAGAAGTTCCGCCCCTCACCGCTGCTCCGGCAGTACGTCGAGGCCGGACGCCTGGGCCGCAAGTCCGGCCGCGGCGTGTACGACTACCCCGACGCCCATGCCAAAGCGCAGCGCTAGCCGGGTGGCCCATGTTTCGCTTGGTAAGCGAAACGTGGGGCCTTTCGGTTCTGAGATTTTGGGTGGCCCATGTTTCGCTCGTTGAGTGAAACTCGAGTGGCCCATGTTTCGCGTGGTGAGCGAAACGTGGGGCCCTTCGGTTCCTCTTAACACGTCCGTCGTCACTCGACGAAGTCGATGGCAATGAGCGGTGTGCCTCTCCCCGAATAAGCCGCGTAACTGCTCCACACCCAGTCCTTAGGGTCCTTGACCAAGCGCCGCGTCACCGGGTTCCGATGCATGTACTCCAGCTTCTCGCGCCGTTTCTTCGCGCTGTAAACATTGAAGTCATAGAATCGTCGCTGCCAGACTGGCAGGGCTCCCCCTTCCGTTTCTCCGAATCGAAGTATCTCCTGCTGCGCGGACAGCCTCCATTTCCTGCGGTGCAGGCGTTTGGCGACGCGAAGCTTGAGGCTGTGAACGACCGTGGAAGGCGTACCCATCCTGGGCTCGCCGATCAGCAAATGGACGTGCTCGGGCATCACCACATATCCGGCAAGAGCGCAGCGGTACTTTGCTCGCACCTCGTGTAATGCGCGCACGAACGTGTTCCGCGCTCGCACCGTCCCAAGCAACGCAAGCCGCCGGTAACAGCTAAAGGTGATGAAGTGGAGATCGCCTCGGCCGTAGTACCGTTTCAGTTTCTTGGGCATCGAAGAAAGAAACAACCCCACGTTCGCCCGTCTGGGCGAACATGGGGCACCCTCGCAGGTCACTCCGCGGTGACGTCCAGTGATACTATACTCACTCAGGGCGCTCTGGCCATGAAAACGAACCACAAAACCTGACCCACCCGCCGCAGGACGGGCAGCCCACGGCTCTGAGATTTTGGGTGGCCCATGTTTCGCGTTGTGAGCGAAACGTGGGGCGCTTCGAGCAGCGGCCCTTCGAATGCCCTTCTCGCCATTGAAAAAAATGCGCCAAACCGCGAGAAAATGCGCCAAACGCGCAACCGCTGACACCCATGTTGAGCTATCATGAGTCGCAAAATAAGAAATGGCGCAACCATTGCCAGCGTTAGTGAATCACGCGTTTCCAGGGACCGACCATACCTCGGGGACGGCAAAATCTGTCTACCATCGCGTAAGTCCTTTAGAACGCACTGATACGAAAAACGCGCCCGTAAGTCCTTTGCAATGTATGGATACAAATTCGTTGGACTTAAAGTCCTTTAGAATCCACTCTTACAAAAAACAGGGGGTGGGGGTCCCCAGCGGCAACGCAGGCCTCGGCCCGGCGTTTCCTTGGTTAGCAGCCGGCGCGCCGCGCCGCGTCTGTTATCATCGGCAATGGCTATGAGCATCGCTGAAAAAATCGTCATCTTGCAGGGCGACCTGACGGAGATGGATGCCGACGCCATCGTCAACGCCGCAAACAACGATTTGCAACTGGGCGGCGGCGTAGCGGGAGCGATCCGCCGCAAGGGCGGCGAGGCCATCCAGCGCGAGTGCGACCAGATCGGCAGCATCCCCGTGGGCGGAGCGGCCCTCACCTCGGGCGGCCGGCTGAAGGCGCGCCACGTCATCCATGCGGCGAGCATGCAGCTTGGCGGGGGCACTACGGCGCGCGCCCTGCGCGGCTCCACCGCGCACTCGCTGCGCATTGCCGCGGAAAAAGGCTTGAAGACGATTGCGTTTCCCGCGGTCGGCACGGGCATTGCCAGCTTCCCCTTGCAGGAGTGCGCCGAAATCATGCTCGCCGAGGTTGTCGAGCACCTGCGTCGCCCGACGACGCTCGAGAAAATTTATTTTGTGCTTTTTGATCAGGCGGCGACCGAAACCTTCGAGCGCGTCTGGAGCGCAATGAAGGCGCAGGGGAACGTAGACGCCGCGGCGGGCGCCGCTGTGGACGGCCCCGGCAAGACGCAGCAATGACCACGCGCATTTTGTTTGTCTGCACGGGCAACTCCGCTCGCAGCCAGATGGCCGAAGGCCTGGCGCGGCGCCTGGCCGCGCCAGGAGTGGAAGTGGCCAGCGCTGGCACGCATCCCGCCGGGGTCAACCCGCTCGCCGTGGAAGCCTTGGGCGAACTCGGGATTGACATCTCCGTGCAGCGCTCGAAGCGCATCGAGGATGTGCCCGGCGGCTTCGACTACGTGATCACGCTGTGCGACAGCGCCGCGCAGGAATGCCCCGCGCTGCCGGCGAGCCGCGCCCGGCTGCACTGGTCGCTCCCCGACCCCGTCGCCACGGGCGACGCTGCCGAGCGCCGGCGCGTCTTCCGCCAGATCCGCGACGACATCGAGCGCCGCCTGCGCCAGTGGATGGCCCGGGAAGGCCTGCTGGACGAAGCCCGGTGAGCGAGCTGGTCGAAAAAGTCCGCCGGGAGCTGGCCCGCTACGAGCACCCGCTGTTTGATTTCGCCGCGCGGCCGGCGGGCGAGGGCGTGGAAGTCGAAATCCGCTTCAAGCCGCCGGAAGTGCAGGTGCACACGTATCAGTTTCTCCTGCCGCCTCGCGAAATCGAGCACGCGCAGTTTCCCTGGAGCTTCCAGAAGCAGCTCTACGACTGCCTGCACGACTACGTCATCGAGATGTTCACGCTGAACCCGCAACGGAAGGACGTATGAACCGCTCGGCCACCCGCACGCCGCTGGCGCAGCTGTTCGCCGAGCGCATCCGCGAGCGCGGCGCCATCACCTTCGCCGAATACATGCGCGAATGTCTCTACCATGCAGAGTTCGGCTATTACAGCCGCGCCGCGGCGACGCGCTTTGCCGACTACTACACCAGCGTGGACGTGCATCCCATCTTCGGCCGGCTGCTGGCGCGGCAGCTCGCAGAGATGTGGGCGCTGCTGGGGCGGCCCGAGCCGTTCTGGGTGGTGGAGGCCGGCGCAGGAACGGGGCGGCTGGCGAAGCACGTGCTGGACTTCGCTGCTGGTGACCTGCGCGAGTTTTACGCCGCGCTGCGCTACGTCGCTGTCGAGCGTTCCCCGCAGCGGCGGGCCGCCCAGGCAAGCGCGCTCGACGCACACATCGCCGCCGGCCGCGCCTCCTCCGCCGCCGATTTACCGCCGAAAATCCCGGCAGGTTGCATCTTCTCCAATGAGCTGCTCGATGCCATGCCCGTGCACCGCGTGGTGCGCGACGCGGGAGCCTTGCGCGAGATCTACGTCGGGCACGACAGAGAGGAGTTCCGCGAGCAGCTTGGCGCGCTCTCGACGCCGGCGCTGGCGGAATATTTCCAGGCTCAAGGGATCGAGCTGCGCCCGGGGCAGCAGGCGGAAGCGGGCCTTGCGGCGTGCGAGTGGATCGCCGAGGCGGGTCGTCGGCTCGCCCGCGGCTTTGTCCTCACCGTGGATTACGGCCACGAGGCGCCTGAGCTCTACAACGAGCGCCACCTGCGCGGCACCCTCCTGGCCTATCAGCAGCACCGCGCCAGCGAGGATTTCTACCGCGCCCCGGGCGAGCAGGACCTCACCGCGCACGTCAATTTCACCGCGCTGGACTTGTGGGGCCGGCGGGCGGGCCTCGAACGCACGGGGCGCGTCTCCCAAGCGCAGTTTCTGCTCGCACTGGGCCGTGACACCCAGTTTGCCGAGCTCTATGAGGAGGGCCAGAGCGAGGTGGAGCGCGTCCGCGCCCGGCTGCTGCTGAAAAACCTGCTTCATCCGGAAGGCATGGGCGAAACCTTTCAGGTCTTCATCCAGCACAAGGGCGTGGCAAACCCGCCCCTCACCGGCCTCCAGGCGATTTAATCCTCCCGGTGCCTTGCGGATGACATTGGAGGGGCGAAGCGGATGCCTGGGGAGAGTTGCACCGCGGTGGAAAGCTCCGCGGCTACGGATTGCCCGAGCGGGCGCCGGAATCTTCCTTGTAGGGTTCCTTGAGGTATCGAGCGGCTTCCGCCTGCGCACCGCCGGTGTCATCATTCGTCTTCTGGGCCCGGTCGTACTCATTGACGGCGCGCTCGCGCTGGCCGCTGATGTCGAAAATTTTGCCGATATAGATGTGCGACCACACCTCGACCCACTTATAGCTCAGGTCGAGATCGCCCTCGATGGCCTCGCGGAAGGCGTTGGCGGCGGCCTGATAGTTCTTCTGGTAGAAGAACGCCTCGCCCATGCGGAAATGGGCCAGAGAATTGTTTTTCTGCACCTCCAGGGCGCGCTGGTACTGCTGGATGGCGTCGTAGTAGCGGCCCTGCTCGGCCAGCTCTTCGCCGCGGGCAATGGAGGCGCGCACGCGCAGCCGCGGGCTGGACTTCAGGATGTTGTTGTTGGGGTCGAGAATGATGCCGCCGGGCTTGGGCCGTCCAAACGTCTCGATGGTGAAGTCGGAGGTGCTGCCGACGACGTCCAGTGTTCTGAATTCGGGGTTGCCCTCGGTCTCCACTCTCACTTCCACGGGCAGACGGAAGAAATCGAGGTCCTGTTTCACCTTGCCGACGATTTTGAAGCCCTTCTGCGTGCGGAAGATGATGTATTCCACTTTGAACTCGGGCACGCCGGTGGAATTTAGCCACTGCGCAAAGAACGGAGTCAGGTTCGACCCGGCCGGCGCGGGGCTCCCGGTTTTCGGCTGGGCTTTTTCCTGGGCCATCTTCTCAAAATCCTCGAGCCGAGCCGTTTTCCCGGCGAATTTGGCGTAAAAGTCGCGCAGCAGCGCGGCGAAGGCATCGTTGCCCAACTGCGCGCGGAGCATGTGGAAGACCATGGCGCCCTTGTTCACGACCACGGAGCGGTAGTCGCTGGAGAACGGCTCGAGGCGCGCCGCTTGGGCGATGGGCGCGGCGTCCTCGTACATTAGCGCGCCGATGGCGAAGTCCTCCAGCGCCCGGCGGAAGCCCTCCTTGCCGGCCGTCTGTTCGACGTAGAGCGCTTCGGAGTAGCGCGCCAGGCCGTCGGTCAGCCAGACGTCCGCCGCCGAGGCCGGGAGCACCTCGTGGCCCCACCATTGTTTCGCCGCCAATTGCGCCAGTAGCCGGGTGTTCACCTTGGGCTCCCACTGGCGCAGGCTCACGAGCAGCAGCCCGGGGGCGGCGTAGCCCTGCACGGTGCCGTCGGGGAGCTGCGCCACGCTGAGGTTTGGCTCCGGCAGCGGGCCGAACTCCTCGGAGAAGGAATTCACGATGCGCGCCACCGCCTCGCCGTACGGCGCCGCGGTACTCAGCGAGGCGGGCCGCACATACACGGCAATGCTCAGCCCTTCGGCCGAGACGGGCACCAATTGAAGCTTGCCGGCCACGAACGTGCCCGCGTCCTCAGGACGCTCGGAGCGAAAGGTGTAAAGAATCCTCGGCGCGGGCGCGGCGGGAGCCTTGCCCGGCGCGGCGGGAGCAGGCTTGCTCGCGACGGCGCTGGGAGCCGCGGCTTTGCCCGTGCCCACGACGGCGAAGTCCTGCGGCACCTCGATTTGAAACACGGCCGTGTAACGGTTCGCCGGGTAGTCGGTCAGTGGGAACCAGCGCGCCGGCAGCAGCAGGTAAGCGCCGTCCTCGCTGATGGAGGCGAGCCGCACCCCCTTGACGGGGCTGTTCTCCTCGTTGGCCAGCGGGCCGGCATAGTCGAAGGTGAGCGTGACCGTCTGCCCGACGATAGCGGGTTGGGGAAGGGTCACGCGCAGCAGGAGCGGTGCGTGGTCGTCGCGGACGAAGTTTGCCGGCCGGCCATCACCACCCTGCACCGCGCTGACTTTCAGGTTGGGGTGCAGCTCGACTTCGACGGTGCGGGAGGCCTGGAGGGGTTGGAAATCCACTTTCGCGCGCGCGGTGACGCTCTGGTCGGACGGGTTCAGCGAGGCGGTCACCTCGTAGTGGACGGCGCGGAAAGCGAGTTTCTGCGGCGCCTGTGCCATAGCGGCCGCGGGAAACAGCAGTGCAAGGAGTGCCAGATTTCTGAGATGGGCCATCAAGAGCGCTGCGTCATCCTCTCGTGGGATTTACATAGACCCCACTTAGGATACCAGACTGTGCCGGGCGAGTTGCCAGGGCGGTGGAAATTACAGCATATTGGCGATAATCTCCGCGGCGCGCTCGATGGCGCCGCTACTCCCCAGTTTGGAACGCACGCCGGCGAGATCGCGTTTCATCTGCTCGCGGGCCGCGAGCGAGGCGAGCAACCGGCAGACCTCTTCCGCGACGCGCTCAGGGGTGAACTCCTCCTGCATCAGCTCCGGCACCACGCGCTTGCCCGCAATCAGGTTGGGCATGGCGAAAAAGGGAGCGCGAACCAGCCGCCGCGCCAGGAACGCCGAGGTGCGCGAGACGCGATAGACGACCACCATCGGCGTGCCCAGCAAGGCGGCCTCGACCGTGGCGGTCCCGCTGGAAACGACGGCGACATCGGCGGCGGCGAGTGCGTCGTAGGCGGCGTTTTCGACCAGGTGCACGGCGACGTCGCTGGGCAAGCACCGCGAGACTTGCGCCGGCGCGAGTCCCGGCGCCACGGCGAGCACAACTTCGGTTGGGACCGCAGCCCGCTGCTGGATCCGGCGACACGCCTCGAGCATCGGCGAGAGGTGCCGCTCGAGCTCGCCCAGGCGGCTGCCGGGGAGCAGCGCGAGAATGGCGCTTCCCGCCTTCAGACCATGCCGGGCAATGAATTCCGCGCGCGACATCTTTGGCCGCACCTGATCCACCAGCGGGTGGCCGATGAACTCCGCGCGCACACCTGCGTCGCGGTAAAACTTCTCCTCGAACGGAAAAATGCACAGTGCGCGCTCCACCCTTCGTTTGAGGAGTCGCGCGCGCCACGGCCGCCAGGCCCAGAATTGCGGGCAGATGAAATAGACGTTGCGCACGCCCTGCCGACGCAGCCGGCGCGCCAGGCGCAGGTTCAACGCCGGCGAATCCACTAGAACAGCGAGCGCGGGCCGGCGCTGGGCCGCTGCCGCTACGAGCCGCCGGAGCACGCGCCACCCCGCCGGCACGCGGCGAAAGAACTCGCTGATGCCGACCACAGCCACTTCCGAACAGTCGGCGACAAGCTCGACGCCGGCCTCGCGCATCTGCGGCCCGCCGAGACCAAACCACTGGACGTCGGCGCGAGCGCGCAGGGCCGCGGCCAGCCGCGCCGCATACATGTCGCCCGAGGCTTCGCCCGCCGAGATCAAGATTTGTCGTTTGGTCATCGCCTGGCGCGGGCGCGGCGGCGCCCGTTCGCCAAGTCCGGGCGTACCGAGGACGCCGCCGAGTCAATCATCGGCGGGCAGCGGAGCGCCGGCAATCTGGTCGGATGGGGCCAGGGGGAATCGCAGCTCCTGGTCTTTGTACTGAAGCTGGTAAAGCCGGTAGTAGATGCCGCGCTGGGCCAGCAACTGTTGGTGCGAGCCCTGCTCGCGCAAACGACCCTTGTGCATGACCAGGATGAGGTTGGCGTGCTGGATGGTGCTGAGCCGGTGCGCGATCACCAGGGCCGTGCGCCCCTCGAGCAAGCGGTCGAGCGCCTCGCGGATCAGCAGCTCGGTCTTGGTGTCCACGCTCGAGGTGGCCTCGTCGAGGATCATGAACCGGGGGTTGTGCGCCAGGGCGCGGGCGAAGCTGATCAGTTGGCGCTGGCCGACGGAAAACGTGGCGCCGCGCTCGGTGACCGGCGCCGCAATGCCGCCCGGCAGGGTGCGAAGGAATTCGCCGAGGCCTACCTCGGTGAGCGCGCGCTCGACCGCGGCGGCGTCGATGCGCTCGGTGCCGAGGCGCACGTTGGTTTCCAGCGTGCCGCTGAACAGGAACGGATCTTGGAGGACAATTCCGAAGTGGCGCCTCAGCTCCTGCACGTGGAAGTCGCGGATGTCGACGCCGTCGAGCAGGATTTGCCCACGCTGGATTTCGTAGAAGCGCAGCAGCAACTGGATGATCGTGGTCTTGCCCGCGCCGGTATGGCCGACGATGGCCACCGTCTGTCCGGGCGCGACGCGGAAGGAGACATCGCGCAGCACCCAATCCTGCTCGCCCGGCTCGCCGCTGCGGTAGGCGAACCACACGTTGCGGAACTCGATTTCGCCGCGGGGCTGCTCGAGCGGCCGCGCCGCGGCGGGCGCAGCGATGATCGCGGGCTCGTCGAGCAGTTTGAAAATGCGCTCGGAACTGGCCATGGCGGTCTGCAAGATATTGAACTTTTCACTGAGGTCCTGGATGGGCCGGAAGAAGCGCTGCGAATACTGCATGAAGAGGAAGACCAAGCCCACGGTCATGAGGCCCCCCAAGACCTGCCGGCCGCCAAACCACAGAAGCAGCGCGACCGCCGCCGTGCCGAGGAATTCCACCGCGGGATAGAACAGCGCGAAGGCCAGGATGGCGTCCTTGAAGGCCAGCATGTGCGTGCGGTTCAGCTTCTCAAACTGCCGGCGCGACCTGCGCTCGCGGTTGAAGAGCTGCACCACAGCCATGCCGCTAATGTGTTCCTGAAGAAAGGCATTGATGCGGGCGATGGCGGTGCGGATGCGGCGATTGGCGTCGCGCACCCTCGTGCGGAAGAGCAGGGTCACCAACAAAATGAGCGGGAGCACGGCGAAGGAAGCCAGCGCCAGGCGGAGGCTCAGGTGCAGCAGCCAGAAGGCCAGCGCCGCCAGCAGCACCAAGTCGTTCAGCATGGTGACGATGCCCGCGGCAAACAGCTCGTTGAGGGCGTCCACGTCGGTGGTGACGCGCGTCACCAGCCGGCCCACCGGGCTGCGGTCGAAGAAGCTCATGGGCAGGCGCTGCATGTGGCTGAAGATTTCTCCGCGCAGGTCGTACATGGTCTGCTGCCCGACGCGCTGCATGACCCGGATCTGCACGTACTGCACGGCAAAACTCAGCAGCAGCGTGGCCAGGAAAGCGAGCGAAACCCAGGCGATTCCTTGCTCCCCGGCGGCGCGAGAGAGGCGGTGTTCGGTGACCGGCACGATGTAGGAATCCAACCCCACCTTGAACAGGTAGGGGCTGACCACCTCGAAAAGCGTCACCGCGAGGGTCAGCGCCAGCGCGAAGGCCACGCGCCACCGGTACGGCCGCAGATAGCCCAACAGCCGCCGGGTAAGCTGCGCATCGTAAGCCTTGCCCAACGCTTCTTCTTCGCGGAAGTCGCTCATACGCGCTCGAGCTCCTCCTCGAGCAACTGCTTCTGGTAGAGGTCGTGGTAATAGCCGCCCAGGGCCAGCAGCTCGTCGTGGGCGCCCTGCTCGACGATGCGGCCGTCGCGCAGCACGACGATCTGGTCGGCGTGGCGCACGGTCGAGCAGCGGTGGGAGATGAGGATGGTGGTGCGGCGGCGCATCACTTCCTTGAGGCGGCGCAGGATATTCTCCTCGGTGTCGGTATCCACGCTGGAGAGCGCGTCGTCGAGGATCAGAATCTTCGGCTCGCGCAAGACGGCGCGCGCCAGCGCGGTGCGCTGCTTTTGCCCGCCCGAGAGCGTGATGCCGCGCTCGCCCACCAGCGTCTCGAACTTGGCGGGGAAATCCTGAACGTCGCCATGGATGCTGGCGATTTGCGCGGCCTCGAGGATGCGCTCCTCGGGGGCGTCTTCGACCCCGAAGGTGATGTTCTCACGCAGGGTATCGCTGAACAGATAGGTGTCCTGCGGCACAAAGCCGATGGAGCGGCGCAGCTCGGCCAGCGGCCACTGCTGGATGGGCCGGCCATCGAGCCACAGCGCACCCGGCGGCGCCTCCCAGAGTCGTGCCACGAGCGCGGCGAGCGTGGTCTTGCCGCTGCCGGTGGGACCCACGATGGCCAGGGTAGAACCGGCGGGCACGCGCAGGCTGATGTCGCGCAGGACCGCTGCGCCGGGCGCGCCGTCGGACCCGGCCGGGCGCGCGCCGGCTTGGCCGTTCGACGGCGTGGGGTAAGCAAAGGTGAGATGGCGGAGTTCGATTTCGCCGCGGATGGCGCCGCCATCGGCGCGCGCCTGGGAGTCGTTGATGGCTGGCGAGGCGGCGAGGATGTAGTTCAAGCGCCCCATGGAAGCGGCGCCGCGCTGGAAAATGTTGGTCACCCAGCCCAGGGCGATCATCGGCCAGACGAGCTGGTTCAGGTAGCCGTAGAAAGCGATCAGCGTGCCGAGCGAGATCCTGCCCTGCATCACTTGGCGCCCGCCCTGCCAAAGCACGAGCAGAAAGGAGACTCCGATAAATGATTGGAGCGCAGGCATGAACATGCTCCAGGCGCGGATCAAGCGGATGTTTCGCGAGACGTACTCGCGGTTGGGCGCGTCGAAGCCGCGGATCTCGGCTTCCTCCTGCCGGTAGGCGCGCACCACGCGCACTCCGGCCAGATTCTCCTGCGCCCGAGCGGAAAGCGAGGCCAGTGAGGCCTGGATCTTTTCGTAGAGGTCGTGGATCACCTTGGAGAAATGGCGCACGGAGAGGGCCACCACCGGCACCGGCAGCAGGACCCAGAGCGTGAGCATCGGCGAGAGCTTCAGCATCAACGCCACGGCCAGCGCCATGGTGGCAATGGTGGTGGCGCTGTACATGATTCCCGGGCCGAGCACCATGCGCACAGCGCTCAAGTCGTTGGTGGCCCGCGACATCAGCTCGCCGGTGCGGTTGCGCACGTAGAATTCGGGCTCGAGCTGAAGCAACTTCGCCAGCAGGTCGTTGCGCAGGTCGTACTCGATGTCCCGCGACACGCCGATCAGTATCCAGCGGGTCCAGAACGAAAGCACGCCCTTGACCGCGACGACCAGGATCATGGCGAGGCAAAAGATCAGCAGGGTCTGGCGGCTGTGCGCCTGGTAAAACGGCAGAAACAGCCACAGCAGCGACCGGGCCGGCCCGGTGAGATGCGCCATCGGGCGCGGCAGGCCCGAGAGCGAGTCGATAATCGAGCCGGTGATGAGCGGCAAGACGTTGCCGACCACGCTCATCGCGCCGAGCACGGTCAGACCGAGCAGGACGCGGCCCTTGTACCGCGCAATGTAGGGTAAAAGGCCGCGGAGATGCTTCCACGAGGAGGCGCGGGGCGGGGCCGCGGGCTTTGCGGCGACGGTTTGGATGGCGCTGCTCATTTGAGGCGCGAGCTCGGCCTTTCGAGCGCGGGCAGCTCGCTCAGAAAATTCTCAAAGTTCCGGTCGAGTGACTGGTAGCGCTTCACCTTGGCGTTCCAGCGCACGCCGATCGTAGGGGCGTGCCCGCCTCCGGGCTGTTCGAGCGGAGTGAAAAACAGCAGCAGCCCCTTTTCGGCGTTCTGCTCATATTGCAGCCGCCAGCCGGTCACCGGCGCGATAGGCGTCCCGCCCAGAAAGCCTTGTGGATTCTTCAGATGCTCGTCGCAGCGCAGAAGTTCCTTCCACTTTTGGCCGTTCTGCTCGGCCAGGACGGCGCGCGTCAGCAGGTTGCCCGGGACGGTGCCGGTGGGCGTGCGCCCCAGCCGGTTGATCACCAGCACCTGCGGTTGACCGGTGTGCGCCAGGTCACCGTAAACGAGCACCTCGGCTTCCGAACCCAGGACGCTCTGCGCCACGCCGGCAATCTCCGGGGGGATAGCCGTCGCCGCAGGCTTGCCCTCGGCAGGCTTTAGCGGCGCGGGCTGGCTGCATGCCGCGAACAACGCCAGGGCGCAAATCAGCAGGTTCGCAGAGTTGGAGCGCATGCGTTTCCTGTGCTTCCTAGAGACTTGGGAATGCCAGCGTGATCTCGACCACGCGCCCCGTGGCGCGGTCGCAGGAGATTTCCATCACCTGCGGCACGTCTGCCCCGGCCCAGTCAAAGGCGTAAAACAATAATTCTAGCTCCCGGGTACCTTTCGCGGAAGGCCCGCTCGAGTTTGGCTCGCCATAGAGTTCGGCGACGCGGTCGCGCGGGTCGCCGAGCTTCAGCCCCCGCCCCGTCTTCCACAATCTTGTTTGCAACAGGTCGCGCAGCGTTTCCCGGCAGGCGGCCTTCCCGGGAGGCGAGAGCCTGCCCAGGGCGGTAACCGTAATACTCTGGACGACGTTGTTTTGGCCGAGTTCGAGCGAGAGCGCCCGCCCGGTGCACTCGTCGGCCCATTCGGCCGCTTCGCCGGAGGCGGGCGCGCCCTTGCGATATTTAGCCTTGTAGCGCGCCTCGGCCGTTCCCAGCGTGTCCCGACCCGGCCGCAGGCCCGCGAGCGTGAGTTCGTTGGCGCGCTTCGGTGCGGCCGGTTCCTGGGCGTAGCCTCCGGCCAGCGCGCCTGCAGCGACCAATGCCGCCGGCGCGCTAGCGCAAAGCCAGAATGTCATCCAGCCGCGCTTCAAAGTTCTCCTCTCCCTCTGACCACAGCCGGCAGCGTTCGACAGGCAGGGCCTCCTCGATCGCACGCATCCAATCCATCAGTGTTTGGATGTTTTCGCGAGTCTTCTGGTGATACTCGCAGAGGTTTTCCGGCCGCGCCATCACGGCCAGGAACTCGTCCTCGGCCGGATGCTGCGGCGGGGCTACGCTGGCGACACTCGCGCCGAGGAGTCTCGCGTGCCCGGTGAACAGGTGCTCGAAGCCGACATCGGCCTGAAAATGGCCGGCGTCGGTATAGGCGCCGCCGTCGTACTCCTCGCCGTGGCAGATGAGTCCCAGCCGCTGCGGCCGCGACTGCCATCGCGCCGCGCCAGAGTCGTAAGTCCACAGGTCCCAGTGCGCCTGGACTTCATAGGCCGAATCGGCGTACTCGTATTCGCGGGCCAGCTCGATGACCCTGGCGGCATCGAGCGGCTGGCCGCGGAGGTCGCGCTCGACCAGCGAGGTCTCGGTCGGGTCTACGGCGCGGATGAATAACTCGCTGAATCCGGGGAGCTCGGCGGAGAAGGGCACGGTCTCGAGCAAGCGCTCGAACTGGCCAAGCATGGTGGCCTCGGCGAATCCTTTCGTCCACACGCTCAGATACGCGCGATTGGCCATGCGCCGTATTATACAGGGTCAGGTCACTCACCCGAGTTGCGGAAGCGGCGATTCCGTCGGTGAGCGAAGGCGGGCGAATGCAAAGACGATTCTGCCGGACCGCGGCTATTTCTTTTCCGGCGACGGAGCGCCGCCGGAGATGCTGGCGGAAAGGTCCAGCAGGCGATGGCTCAGGGATTCGCCTACGCCCGCAAGGACCTGCGAGCAGATCTCGCGCAGGCGCTGTTCGGCGGAATTGGCCAGCGTGGCGATCACATCCTGGGACTGCTGGCTGAGCTTGGCGACCGTCGCGAGCATCCAGGTGTTGGAGACGTTTTCCAGGCGTTTCTTGTAGCTTTCCACCGCCTCATTGTTGAGTTGGGCGAAGGCGTCCTGCAACTGCTGCTGTTGCGCTTCGCGTTCTTCGCGCCAGGCGTTTTTCACCGGGGCGAGCTGTGCCTCGAGCTCCTGCCGCGCCTGTGCCGTGCCCTGCTGGATCTCCCGAGTCAAGCCCTGCTGGAACTCGGCGAAGGATTGCCGCGCATCGGCGTCGATCCGGGAGCGCACCTGGCCCACATGGGTTTCCAGGCGGGCAGTGGTCTGTTCGAAGGTTTGCTGGACCGAGGCGGAAAACCGCTCGTATTCGTGTTGGGCGGCCTGGTGGATCTGGTCGCCAAATGTCGCCGCGGTGGTCTCCGAGGATTGGGCGAGCTGGCCGCGGGCGCGCTCGACCGCCTCCTTCGCCACTTCCTCCATCTGGCCCTCGGTGTGGTCCACGTAATTGCGGCTGTAGTGGTCCAGCTCCGCCGCGAACAGGCCCGAGATCTCGCCGGCCTTCTCCCGCAGGCCGTTGGCGGCCTGCTCCAGGCCCTTATCCATGGCACTCTGCAGGTGCGTCTGCACTTTTTTCTCGTACCACTCGGCGGACTTGTAGAGTGCCTCGAAGGTGGTGTGCTGCGTGTCGGTGGCCTTCGCATCGAGCTCGGAGAGCCAGCGGGAGGCCGCCGCGCGTCCGGCCTCGTGAAAATCTTTCTCGAACCGGCTGGCTGTCTCCTGCAACCTCTCCTGCAACCGCGCCACGGCCTCCTGCACGAATTGACCGGAGGCCTGCGCCATCCGCGCCTCGTGCGCGCGCACGGTTTCCTCGGCCAGCCCCTGGTGGGCGGAGAGTTTTTCGAGAATGTGGCTGGCGCGATCGAGTTGCGGCGTCAGCCGCTGTTCGAGCTGCTGCGCCAGGCGGTCGACGGACTGTTGTCCCGCCGCCTCGAGAATGGGCTGTAGCCGTTCGGCCATGCCGCCCACGGCGCCTTCGGCGCGGCGTTCGAGCTCGGCGCTTTCGGCCGCGAGCAAGGCTTCGCAGCGGCGCTCGAGCTCTTCGGCGGTGGCCTGGCTGAGCGCCTGCAGACCAGCGGAGAACTCCCCGCTGCGGCTGACGGCTTGCTGGATCTCCTCGAGCGAAGCCTTGGCGCGGGTGTTCTCCTTCTGCAAGGCCGAGCGCAGCGTGCCCAGGATGTTTTCGGCCTCCGCGGCGGCCTGCTCAAACGACTGGCGATGCGCCGCCACGCGCAGAGTCAGTTCCTGCTCGAGCTTGCCGGTGGTGGCCTGCGAGTGCCGCGCCAGGCGCTCGGCCGCCTGCCGGGCCGCGTTTTCAAGTGCGGATTCGGTCTTCTCCTTCCACCGCGTTGCGGCAGAGGCCAAGTCGGCCTCGAGCCGGCCGCGCCAGCCGGTCTGCGCCGCGCCGGTGATCGCGCCAATCTCTTCGTTCAATTGACGCGCTGCCTTTTCCACTTTCTCCAGGCGCGCTCGCGCTTCCTCGGTCTGGCGATCCAGCGTTTCCTGCAAGCGCAGGCTGGCCGCCTCGGCGGATGTGTCCATCTGCTGGCGGAAGCGCGCTGCCCCGGTTTCCGCGGTGTGGGAGCTGGCCACAAGCTCGCTTTTGAGCTGGTTCAATTTTTCCAGCGCCGAATGGAGCTGGCTTTCCAACTGCTGCTGGAACCGCGTCTGGTGGTCGCCGGTCAACTTCGCCAGACGCTCGGCCAGGCGTGGCCCCGCGTCGTGAAGGTGGCGCTCGAGCTCGGCGCTCCATTCGGCGCTCAGCGCGGCAACGCCGCTCTGACGCGCTTGATCAATCTTGGCCGAGGTCTCGCGGACCATCCGGTCCGCGAAGGCAGCGCCGGCGGCTTGCACGGCCTTTTCCGCCGCTTCTTTCAACTGCTGCTGGAGGGCGGCGAGTATCGGGCGGGTTTCCTCGGCGACGGCCTGTGCCGTGGCTTCGCGGGCGGCGTTCTGGAGCTGCTGCTTAGCCTCGACCACCATCCGCGCCACCTGGCGCCCCGCCACGAGCGAGGCATCGCCGCCGCCCGGCGCGGGCAGGACGCGGACATTGTCCTCGTGCGCGCCCACGGTGGGGAGTTCCCATTCCTCGTCCGGGGCCGGCGCTTCGGCTTCGGCGCCGGGCAGGGGGATTTCCCCCGCGGTGACATCCGGAAACGGAAACCAATCTTCGGGGGTGAAGGCGATCCCCCAGACGTTTCCAGGGACCTCCAGTTCGACGCCGATCTGGAATAGCTCGCGCACGGTGCGCGGCCGCTGGATCCAGGTGACCTGCGCGCGCACGCTCCGCGGCTCGCGCCCGGTCTCCGGATGGGGCACCTCGAGGGTCACCCACATGTTCTTCAGGACGTAGTGCTTGGAGCGGTACCGGCAGCCGTGGCAGCTAATCAGCAGCGTGGAGGTGCGCTCCTGGAAGGGCCGGCCGAGCGCGTCCACACCGGTGACGGTCAAAGGCACGGCCTGGACGATGCGCGTGCTTCGCCGTTTCCCGGCTTCGGGTTCGTGCTGGGGTGAGGACTCGGACACAAATTCCCCGCTCAACTTGCAAGAATACCATCCGCGGCGGGGCGCGTCGAGGGCCTCAAATGGGCCGTGCGAAACGGTTAATGCGAACTTCGGCGCAGGCTAACGCGGCCGGGAGGCTTCCGGCCGGCTACTGCGGCCGAACAGGTAATCTTTGATCTCCTTGGCCACCCAGAGCGGCCCCAACAGGAAATACACCGGCCCCTGGAAAAACGCCGGGTGATTACCCTCGATGCGATGGCCGAGAAACAGCATGGCCCAGCCAGCGATAAACAGCCCCAAACCCAGCCGCCAGTAGGTGAGGATCAGAAGAATCACACCGGCGAAGATCAGGGGAATGCCGAGGCCGTGCAAAACCTTGTTCCCGAGCGTGGTGTGTTCGTGGTCGTAGTGCGCCATGTATTCCGCGAGTGTCGGCACGAGCTGCCTCCCTGGATGAGCGATTCTGTGTCCCAGCGGTATGCGCCACTGTACTACGAGGGAGGGGCGCCTGGCTAGAGCTCGCGGCGGCCTTCCATGGCCTTCAGCATAGTGACTTCGTCGGCGTATTCGAGGTCTGAGCCCACCGGGATGCCCACGCCGATGCGCGTGACGCGGATGCCCAACGGCTTGATCAGCTTCGAGAGATAGACAGCCGTGGCTTCACCCTCCGCGGTGGGGTTGGTGGCGATGATGATCTCTTCCACCGCGCCGTTTTTCAGCCGCTCGATCAGGCTTTTAATCTTCAACTGTTCCGGCCCGACGCCTTGCAGCGGGGCGAGCGCCCCGCCGAGCACATGGTAGAGCCCGGCGTACTGCCGCGTCTTTTCGACGGCCAGGATGCTGTGCGGCTCCTCGACCACGCAGATGGTTTTCCGACTGCGCGTTGCGCTGGAGCAGTACAGGCAAGGATCGGTGTCGGTGATGTTGTTGCACACCGAGCAGGTGCGGATCCTCTCTTTGGCGGCGCGGATGGCCTCGGCCAGCGCCAGGGCGTCCGCGGGGGAAGCGCGCAGCAGGTGGAACGCCAGCCGCTGAGCCGTTTTCTGCCCGATCCCGGGCAGGCGCTTCAGCTCTTCGATCAGGCGTTCAATGGGTGCGGCAAAATCAGGCATGGCTTAAGAGACGAAGAGTCAAAGAGTCGAAGGGTCGCACAAATCCTTGCGGCGGTTCGCGATCACCCGGGCGCCCGGCGAAACAGCCAGAGCTTTTCGGGTCAGAACAGCCCGGGGATTTTCAGGCCGGCGATCCCGGGCAGCCCGCCGGTGAGGCTCTTCATCTGGTTGGCGAGTTCTTCGTCCACGCGCCGGCTGGCCTCGTTGACCGCCGCGAGCACCAGGTCCTGCAACATCTCCTGGTCCTTGCCCGCGAACACCTCCGGGTCGATGCGCACCTGGGTCACCTGCTTTTGCCCGTTCATTTTCACGGTGACCATGCCGCCGCCGGCGGAGGCCTCCACGTTTACGGCGTCCACCTGCTTTTGCAGGCTTTCCTGCATCTGCCGGAATTGGGAAAGAATTTGCTGCAGAGCCTTCACTTCCATGGACTAGTCCTCGCGCCGGCGCTTGACCTCGGAAATCTGGCCGCCGAACCGTTCCAGCATGGCTCGCACGACGGGGTCCCGCTCAAACTGCGCTCGCAACTCGGGCGAGCCGAGTGTCGCGCGAGCCCCGGCGCCCCTCGCCGGCATACTCTCCAGTCTAACACAGACGCGCAGCGGCTGGCCCACCACCTGGCTCGAGATTGTGCGCAATTTCTCCATCGGCTCGCGGGCCTGTAACATCTCCGCCAGCGCGCGGCTCTCGGTGGGAAAATAGAGCCGCATCTCGCTGCCGTCGAGCTCCCAGCGGCAAACATGTTCCACCAGCTCGCCGAGGAATTTCTGCTGGGCGAGGATCGCCGCCTTGATGGCATCCACCTGGGCCGCTTCGATTCCATTCAAAGCGCCCGCGGCCTTGGCCACAATGCTGGGAGGCGCTGCCGGCACGGGCCCGCGTGTGCGCGCATCTCCCGCCGGAGGCGGGCCGGCGGCGCGCACGGCTGGCGCATCCTTGGCGGTTGGGCCGGCCATTGGCGTCGCCGCCGTTGCGGCGCGCGCTGCGGCGCCGATCTGCGGGGCCGCGCCGGGGCTGCGCGTCGCGCCAGCGTCTTTTTGGAGTTCGGCCAGGAGTTCTTCGAGCGGCGCCAGGCGCGATGCATTCACCAGGCGCAGCAAGCCCATCTCCAGATGCAGCCGCGGGTCGGGCTTGCGCCGCAGGTCGTCGTCGGTGGCCAGCAGAATCTGGAAAAAGCGCGTCAGGTCCTCCTCGCTGAACTGCTCGGCTACTTGCGCCAGGCGCGGGCGCTGATCGGCGGGCGCAGCGATCAGCTCGGAGCCGGCGCCGCACACCCGCGCCACCAACAGATTGCGGAAATGCTGCATGGCTTCGCGGCAGAAGTGTTGCAGATTGCGCCCTTCGGCGAGGAACTGGTGCACCAGCGCGAGCACGCGTTCGGCCGAGCGCGCCCGCACAGCCTCAACCAGAGCATCGAGCAGCTCCTCGGGCACGACGCCGAGCAGCTCGCGCACGGGAGCGTCGGCAATCTGCGCACCGCAGTAAGCGCGCGCCTGCTCGAGCAGCGAGAGGGCGTCGCGCAGGCTCCCCTCCGCGGCGCGGGCCATCACGGCCAGCGCGCCGGGGTCCACGCTGAGCCCTTCCTTCTGCGCGATGCGCTCGAGCGCAGCGACGATTTCGCCGAAGGCCAGCGCGCGGAAATGGAAGTGCTGGGCGCGCGAGCGGATCGTCTCCACCAGGTCTTCGGGCTGGGTGGTGGCCAGGATGAAAATGACTTTATCGGGCGGCTCCTCGAGTGTTTTGAGCAGGGCGTTGGAGGCTTCGTCGGTGAGCATGTGCGCTTCGTCGAGGATGACCACTTTGTAGCGGGAGGCAGCGGGGGCGTAGCGCACCATCTCGCGCAGCTCGCGGACCTGGTCAATACCGCGGTTCGACGCGGCGTCAATCTCGATGACGTCGAGCGATGTGCCCGCGGCAATCTCGCGGCAGGAATCGCACTGGTTGCATGGCTCGGGGGTCGGCCCTTGGGCGCAGTTCAGCGCTTTAGCCAGGATGCGCGCGGTAGTCGTCTTGCCCACGCCGCGGACGCCGGAAAAAATGTAAGCGTGAGCGACCCGATGGGAGCGGATGGCATTTTCAAGCGTTTGGGTGACGTGCTGCTGGCCGACCACTTCGCGGAAATTCTGCGGACGCCACTTCCGGGCAATGACCTGGTAGCTCATGGTGTGGAGAAAACCTGCCCTTGAGACGATGAGAGGAACTTCGGGTTCTCTGCGGCACCCGAAGCGTTCCCGCTACCGTTGCTCCCTTCCGGGCCTGGCGGGGTTTGCGGGGCATCGTTGCACAGAGCCCGAAGTTCCACGCATCGGCAGTCCCGCGTCGCGGGACCGCACGCCGCAGTCTAGCACACCGCCCTCGCGAGTGAAAGAAAACGCGGAAAACGGAACCGGGCGCGCGCTCGCGCCATCCCCGCGCGCCGTAATTTTGGCTCGTGGCTCTTTGGAACAGCGCGGCTTGATTTTGCTGTGGCTGCCCACGCCCGCGCAGTATGCTCTCGGCGGGTGCTGATCCTCCGCACCCTCGCCGGCGCCCCGATGATCTCGGGGACCGGCTCCGCGGCGCCAGCGGAACGTCCCGGAAAATCCTCCGGGGCAGGCCCCACGACACGGGGCATGCCTTGCATCGTCCTGAAGCTTCGGGCCGAGCAGGGAAGGGAGGACCACATGAAGGGTGTCGTTTGCATCGGCGTAGCCGTCTGCCTGATTCTCTCCGCGACAGTTCCTGTTCAGTCGCAATCCAACCAACTCCTGCAAGGGACGCAGATTCGTCTCGTGCTGCTAAATGGCCTGAGCACCACGGTGGCGCGGGACGGCGATCCATTCGCCGCGGTCGTGGCCGAGCCGGTATATCTCGGCGGGCAACTGATGCTCCCGGCAGGCGCGCGTGTGTACGGCCAGGTGGGCAGCATCATCAAACCGAAGCGGTTCTCGTGGTTCCGCGGCCAGGCAGCCATGAACCTAACCTTCCGCTCCATCGAGGTGGACCACCGCGAAATCCCCGTGCAGATGAGCATCCTGGCGATTCAGGACGCCTCGACGCAATCGAGCGGGAAGAAGCGCAAGGACGTGAAGATCCAGGAAGGCCAGGTGGTTGAAGCCAAGCCCGACATCAAGCGTGACGTCACCACGGTCGGGCTGGGCACGGGCGGGGGCACTGTCGTGGGAGCCTTGTTCAGCCACGTCGTGCGTGGTCTGGCAATCGGCTTGATTGGCAGTACCACCTACGTCATGGTTCGGAAGGGCAAGGAAGTGGAGCTGCCTGCGCAGACGGCGCTGCTTGTGCGGCTGGACAACAACGTCACGCTGCCGACCGTGTCGGCGAGCGTTGCGCCGTACACCACACCGACGCGCTAGCAGGCCGCGCGCCGCGCATGGCAAGGTTCCGGAAGCGACGGTCATAAGTGTGCTTCGCCGCCGGCGGGCGATGAGGCGCGCCGGGACATGTGCGGTTGGCAGGCTAGGTCGAAGGGGTCTTTGGCTGGCCAGTGGCAGGAAACGTCATGTTCCAGAAATTGTCCGGCTGAAGCATCAGCGCGCCCGCTACCCATCCGTCTGCCTCGCGAGCGACCCACGCAATCTGGAAGAGCAGCGGCTTGCGCTCGGGGGCCTGGCCATTCGTTCTCCTGATTAGCTTGATGGCCACCACGTCCCCGCGCTCGAGTTGTGTTTTGACCCTGAACCGGCAGCCGAGCTCGCTGATGTCGCAGGTGGTGGTGGAATCGCGGAACAGCCGACCTCTGCGATCAAATCCGGAGATTTCTATGGGGAAGGCCAGAGTCACGCGCTTGCCCTTGCGCCGGTCTTGGTTCGCCTCGCGGCTCAGCGCTTCCCACTCTGTCAAGCTCTCTGGTTTCTCGTTTTGCTCCATGGCACTCACCTAGGGGCAACCCACCTGCCAAACGCGGCGGCCGCGGGCCGTTGAAAATAGAGCGGATGTGCCGCGGAGCCTATCTGCCGCTGACACAAGGCGGAAATCTGTTCGCAGGTGAAACAGCAGAAATGGGAGGCCGCTAGGCCGCGGTGGCTCCGGCCTTGGCCTTGTTTGCGCGCTTGAGGTAGCGGTAGAGGCTGGTGCGGCCGATGCCCAGGACTTGCGCGGCGCGGACGCGATTGCCTTCGCACATCTCCAACACGCGCTGGATGTGCAGGCGGCGAACCTCTTCGAGTGGCAGCGGGCGCCAGGTCTCGCCGCCTGCGGCGCGCCCGAGGGGTTTCTGCATGTGTTCGGGGAGATCACTGACGTCAATGAACTCGTTGACCGCGGTGATGCAGGCGCTGGAAACGACGTTTTCCAGCTCGCGCACATTGCCGGGCCAGGAGTGCTGGAGCAGCAAAGTCTGGGCGCGGCGCGTGAGCCCCAGAATCTTCTTTCCGTAGGCCTCGTTGTACTTTTTCAGGAAGTACTGTACGAGCACGGGGATGTCGTCGAGCCGCTCGGTGAGGCTGGGGACGCGAATCTGGATGGTGCTGAGGCGATAGAACAGGTCCTCGCGGAAGTGCCCGGCGAGCACCTCGGCGCGCAAGTCGCGGTTGGTGGCGGCGATCAAACGCACCTCCACGCGGCGCACCTCGGGCGAGCCGACTCGCTGGATTTCGCGGTTTTGAATCACGCGCAGCAGCTTGGCCTGCATGGGCAGGGACATCTCGCCCACCTCGTCGAGGAAGACGGTGCCGCCATTGGCGTACTCAAACAGGCCGGCGCGCGTGTCCGTGGCGCCGGTGAAGGCCCCGCGGACGTGTCCGAAGAGCTGGCTCTCGAGCAATGTATCCACCAGCGCCGAGCAATTGCACACCGCAAACCGCTGCTGCGCTACCGGACTCATCTGGTGGATGGCGTGGGCCACCAGCTCCTTGCCGGTGCCGGTGGGGCCGGAGAGCAGCACATTGGTGTAGTGCTTGGCCACCTTCCGCGCCAGGTCGAACACTTCGAGCATCGCCGGGCTCTTCCCCACGATGCCGTAGAAGTCCAGGTCGGCGAGCAGTTGCACCTCGAGCGCGCGGATGCGGCGGCGCTGGGTGAACAGTTCGGCCAGCTCGTGGAGACTTTTTTGCAGGCGGGCGCGGTCCACCGGTTTGCACAGGTAATCGTAGGCGCCGCGCTTGATTGCTTCGATGGCGGAATCGAGCGAATAGAAACCCGTCATCAGAATGACGTGGACGCCGGGGTCGCGTTGCAGCGCCTGTTCCAGGAACGCGAGACCATCCATCGCGGGCATCTTCAAGTCCGACAACACCACCCGGCAGCGGCCGGCGCGAATGTGTTCCAGCGCCTCTTGGGGGTCGGCGGTGCCCACGGCGAGGTACCCAAATCCTTCGACCATGGCCTGGAGCATCTCCAGCATGGGGCGCTCGTCGTCCAGAATGCAGACCGTCAGGGTGTCACGCGCGCTCGTCGTGGCGGAGGCCTTCGCGCTGGCTGTGGTCATGAAGCGATTGCCGGGCAAGGCCCGTGCCAGACCACTGCGGCGGTTTAGACAGCGGGCTGCGAGTCGAGCGGGCCCCTGGTCGCGAGCGCCATGACGCAATTTAAGGCAGGCAAGTCCAGACACTTAGCAGGAAGCATTTCGGGAAGAGTCAGACGGGGCAGAAGGCTTCAAGATTGAATTTGGATTTATTAAGGGAAGACGAATTGGGAGTGTCGTTCCGAAATGGGGCGGGTTTCGCCCCCGCCTGTGCCAAAGGTGAACTCCGCAGAAGAAGCGGTATTGTCACCCAACGATCTAGTGCACAACCCCGTCTCCACTCTCGCCCAGGTGGAGCAAGAGCTGCACCTCTGCCGCACTCAGGTGTCGGAGATCGCCGGAACTGATGAGGACCTCGAGCGCCAAGTCATCACCAAGCCAGAATTGGAGCGGCAGCTCGGGACGGGCGCCTGTGGCCCAGAAGATCTCTTCCCGAGTGGAGAGCCGGTCGGGCGCGTTGTAGCCGGTACAATCGTTCTTCATCTTCGGCGCCCCTCGAGCGTCTCGATGAGCGTCGGAGATTCCTTGGCGTCTCCTCCCGGGCGCGGGTGCAGTTGCGTGAGATGAAATTGCCACCTGCCGGCAACGGCCGCCGGGCCTGACTTCACGATCTGGTAGGCCACCGGGAAGCTGTGGCCCGAGGCGGTGGGATGGATCAAGCGGACGAAAATCAGCGCGCCGTCGCGCATGGGATGGCGCAGATGGACCTTCTTGCCGCCTTCTTCACTCCAGTCGAGTTCTGTTTTCTCGACGAAGAAGTTCTCGAATGAATCCCAACCGGAGACTTCAATGCAATAGCTGGTCGTGACCGGGCTCTGCGGGCACATCGTGACTCTTTTCCTCCGCCCAAGGTATTGCAGCCCGCCTGCCAGAGAGGTCACCACGCCAGTGCTTCGGGGGAAAGGAGTTAGCGGCGGACGGGTGAAGCAGGCATGTGCCGCAAAGATACAAAGGCGCGTCACTGCGTGCTTTTGAACCAGCGGGGGAGCGATTTTTCGTGCGATGCAGAGTGCGTGCGGCGGCCTTATCCGTACTGGGTTCCGGGGTACAACAGGCTCAGCGCTAAGGTCCAAATAAAATTGAAGATCCTGCCGAACAACACCCACGCCACGAGGAGTCCCAGAAGACCGAGCCCGCTGGACTGCGTCCAATCGAGGAATTTGAGCGCAGCCCTTTCGGTCATCAGCAGAGTGATGCCCGTATGGCCGTCGAGCGGAGGCACAGGCAACAGGTTAAAAGTGCCCAGAAGCAAATTCAGCACGAAAAGAATGCTGAGGAAGGTGGCGGTAAACGTTGGGTCGGCGGACTGCGTGGATTCGGTGAGGTGGGTAAATGTCGCCCGTGTCGGGGCGCGAAACTGGCCCAGCGCCATGCCGAAGCGGATGGCCGCGGCCGCCGCCAGCATCAGCGCGAAATTGGCTGCCGGACCCGCCAGCGCCATCCACGCCGCGCGCCGAGGATAGCGTCGCTGCCAGTAGGGATCGTACGGCGCGCTGGCCCACCCAATCATCCACCCGGAAAACAGATACGACAGGATGGGCACGAGCACCGTGCCCATGGGCTCGCGGCGGATGTGCGGGAGCGGGTTGAGCGTGACCTGCCCGCTGTGGAAGGCGGTCGGGTCGCCCCCCAGCTTGGCCACCAGCGCGTGGGCGCCCTCGTGACACGTGGTCGAAAACAAAAAGACGACGTACCAGACAAACCCCAGGGCAAGCGTTTCCGCGGGCAAGGGCTGCATGGCCAGGGCCAGCTTAGTGCCTCGGCGGAGCGGTGGCAAGGGCTGCCGGCGTCTTATACTTTGCCGTTGTTATCTCCGGGGTTACCTACTTGACAATACAGAAGGCAGGGCATAGGGTGCGTTGCTCCACCCGTCCACGAAGCGCATTCCTTCGCGGGTGCGAGACACCAAGGAGTTGCGCCGTGCCCGCAGGGCGAAAGAGGGATTCACGCCGGAAGTCGCCCGCCGATCGGGAATTTGAGGCATTGCTGCGACGGGCCGCCGCCTATTTCGAGGCGCGCAAGCCGCGGCGCGTCACCAAGCTCGCCCGGAAGAAATCTCACGCCGCATAGCTGGCTGCAATCCCGTTGGGTCGTGAGCCCGCCTGCGCGTCCAATACGTTGGCTCCGGGGCCTGGACTCGAACCAGGATAACCAGATCCAAAGTCTGAAACCACACAAAAAACACCCGTCCCCTAAACCATTGAAAACTTAGCTTACACATTTGTTTTCATGAAGTTCAACCTCTGACCAATGTTTCGGTCCGTTTGGTTGTGTTGGGAGCAGGTTGGGGAGATTGGGCAAAGGACGGGCAAAGTTTTCACAATCGGCCGCTGACAGGTGAGACAGACCTGCCCTGCGTTGTTCAGGGGCTGATGTGGCAAAAACCGATCAAGCGAAGAGGATACAAGCACGATCTTCTTATTCTGAGAAGGTGGGTTCGACTCCCACACGCTTCCGCCAAAACTCGCTTTTCTATCAAGGGCTTGGCGGATTTGCAGGGCAGCAAAAGGCAGCAATAAGAGATTCTGGTCCCGGTTTTATGCCAAGTGGAAAGCGACACGGACGGTAGCCGGGATCCTCGCTCTCGACATGCTAAGGCCGGCAAGCAGCAAGTAGAAATGCCAGCGGGCTCGGGACGCTGGCGAGCGTCCGCAGACTGTACATTGGATTCAGGGCATTCCTAACCCTTGGCTGTGTCCGCAAAACCGGCCTTTGTGTACACGTAAGCAGGCTTGTCAGCCTGCGTCCATTGAAGATCCAGGATCCGAAGGGAAAGATTTGGAGTGCTGGTTGGGGTTCAAGCTCCGAAAGTTGACAGCTGAACAAGAACACAAGCTAAACAGGAAGCACCGCCGAAGGCGAGGCACCGACCGGCCCATTTGCGTCTTCCCCCTTCTTCTCCGTTTCTTCACCACAGTCTTGCACCTGCGGCGGACCGCGCGAGTCAAGTCCATCCCTCTCCGAGCGTCAGTCCCCGAGCACCATTCCAAGTCCCTCAATCGCAGACCTCCCCTGTCGCGGCGTAGTCGACAACTTCGCCGAGATAAGTTTTCAATTCTTTCATCCAGCCGCGCGGGTTGTGGCCGTGAATGAGACGGCCCAGGAAGCCGAGCTTCTCTGCCACGTTGCTGCGGTTATGGCGAATGTCGTCCCTAGTGACGCTGCTGTAGATGGCCAGGAACTCGGTCATGCTGGTGGGTTTCGAGAAGAGGTAAGTCGCATGGCCAAGCTGGGGCGTCTCTATGACCACTGCTCTCTCAAGGTCGAAGATGTATTCCGACCGAAAGAGGTAGAGACGGCGGGCACGCTTGCAAAGCTGCCTGTAGTAGAAGGCGTCGTAGTCTGGCCGCCAGGTAATCAGGGCGACGTCGAAATCGCCCGGAATGCCCAGGCCAGCGGAAAGTCTTTGCAGTTCGGCTCTCTCGACCGGCGCAGATTCGATGCGCACGCGAACTTGATCGAGGGCCTCGGCAAACTGACCGAAGCGCTGGTGGGTCTTGCGAGCTTCGGCGATCTGTTCAGCAATGTTCGCGGGCAGCGCGACTTCGATGCGGCTCGGAAGTGCGGTCTCCCACTTCACCAGATGCCATGCGCTGGCGCGGTGATGATACTTGCCGCTCTGAACGAAGGTCGCCTTGACGCCAATCTTGGCACCCAGCAGGTGTTTCCACTGGTTCCAAGTCGCATCCCACGACAACGGCAATGAGGCCTGATCGAACAGAACTTCCAGCCTGCGGCGAGAGTCTCGATAGATTGCGCGATGATCGTAAAACGCGAACTTCCGCAATGGCGCTCGGAAGCGCTTCGTCCTCTTCTCGGGCAAGAACGAGAGGACGCGGGAGGCGTAGAAAGTCGTCCCGTCACGTGAGAGGTCTCCCGCAACCAGCAGAGAACCAAAGCCGCTGTACGGGAAAAGTGCGGGGGCTCCAGGGTCAGCTAAAAGTACGTCGTAACAGGCGCGCAATTCTGGATGCCCCAGGATGTTGACCGCACGCTCCAGTGTGGACAGGTCGTTTGAGGACCCGCGGGCTGTGCGGAGTTCCAGGCTGCGAAGTTTGAAGGCAAGGTGGAGTTCGGCTGGCGACACGTTGGAGTTGACCCGGAACAGCTCGTAGAACGAGGGCTGCCGGTCCCAGGCCCGGTGGCGATTACCGGCGTAGAAATAGTCCCTCAGCGCCTCGCAACGAATATGGATGGTTGAAATCCCCAGGCGGCCACCGACCACTTCAGCGGAGACGAAAAAGCTATCGCGCTTGTCCTTTCGGGGCTGTGTCGCGTAGCCGATCGGTGCATGAAACACGTCCCACCTTCTGACCTCAGGTTTCCCGTTACGGAAGTAAATCTCCGTGGCCGCGTGGGTTGCTTCAAGTGCGAGAGGGAAGCGCAATTGGTCTCCCACGCGGATGAAAGACGCCAAGAAGTTTGAGACCAGGATGGACGTGCCATCAGTGAAAACGCACTCTGTCTTGTCACCTCTGGGATTGGTCTTTAGAACCGGCCGCTGACAGACATTCGGCCTTGGGCCGGTGGTGACCTGGGTTATGACCGCCATAACAGCGCGGAATCTAGCACCGACTGAGCGACATGCCAAATAAGTGGGTCATGCCTCGTAACTTCTTACTGTCTCGTTACTTAGAGTGAGGATTTGTGTGGCAGGTCTCGCTGATTCTAGGCGGCCTCTGGACCAACCGAAGCAGTACATTCCAGGCCAGGACCACCTTCCGCAACCGGCCTGAGTGAGTGTCCAGAAGTCTTGTTCACGATTTCCTAAACTCGAAAGCGAAAGGAGGAACTGTGTTCGTTGAACTCATGCCAGTTCTCGCGGGGCGCACGGTGATGATCACGATCGCTCGTATTGACGAAGAGAGGATCCGTGTGAACGTCATTCCGACAAAGGCCAGCGAGGACGAGAATACTGCGCTCTCAACTCCCGTCAGCCTCACAGGCAGTCCCGAGGAGCTCGATGTCGAGTTGGGCAAGCATCTTGTAGCTTACGCGGACTCGCACCGCCAACTCCGGACGACCCTCGCTGAAGCAAAGGCCCAGATGGACGCCGCCGCCAAGGCCGCACAGGAGAAAGCAAAGCGTCAAGCAGAGGAACGGAAGAAGAAAGCGGAAGAGAAGAGCGCCGGAGAAGAGAAAACATCGGAGGCAGCGGTGGAGTCGTCCCCGAATCCAAAGCCTGAGCCGGCGACTCTCTTCGGGAACTAGCAACGCATTCTCGAACCGTTTCGTACACCCAGACCAACAGGAGTGTGGACACAATGATCGAATTGACGACACTGGCTCGCGAATTCACTTACAACGGCGTGAAGCTCCCCGACCCAAATCCCAGCCTGACTCCGGAAGAAGTTCGAACCATCTACGCCAACCAGTACCCGGATCTCGCCACCGCATCCATCACCGGACCCGAAGCGAGCGAGGGGAAACTCCGTTACAACTTCGTTCGCGCCATCGGCACGAAGGGATGAAAGCCGGTGGAAAGCAATAGAAGAAGCCGCCGCCGGCGAAGAAAAAGGGGGAAGAAGGCGGTCCTCGATGAGCTTAAGCAGCTTGGACGGGACCGCCACCCAAGAAACCGGACGGTGATCGGGAGGTTCGCTCGATGTCGTGGCCTACAAAAAGCGGCTTGGCTGATCGCTGTCGCCGTCGAAGGCGACAGGAACGAGTGCAACCGAACGCCACTTGCGCCACCTCCGGCCTGGCTGCCGCCGATTTGATGGGTACTTGCAACCAGCTTGTGCTCCCGCGGTTAGATGGGATGGCGAGCGAGCATCATTTGCATATCGACACACCGCGGTTGATTTCTCTCGCTGCGAATCTCCTCAGACTTAACGTAGCGGTCGCAGAAGATTGGGCGAAGGCCGGCCAGGATCCCACCGCTTACATTGAAGTCAGCCTCGCACGCTGGATCGATTCCCACGGGGGCAAAGCGATACGGCGCCGTTTCGCGTTTCATGCCACGCTGGCGTCCCGGCTCGATGAATTCTCCGAGGAAGACACAGATGAGCGTCGAGGGAACCGACTTTACCTGGTCGTGGAGCCTGAAAGTGCAGCGTACGTTATCCTCGGTCCCACGCTTGAGCTACTGGAGAAGACCGACCGCCGACTTCCGGTGACGTTCCTCCGCTTACTCGTGGAAGGGCTGGAGAAGTGGGTGCGGGTGTACAACTATCGCGATGCAGCAGAGCGCGTCGAAATGCTTCGAGAGTGGTCCGAGGGCGATGAGAATCAGGAGGAGTACGCGTTCCCGGACGTCGCTGGCTGTATCCCAACTTCGATGAAAGACGCCCCGCTCGGAACGAAGAGTCTTCGCCAGCTTCAGAAGCGGCTCGAAGGGAGTGCGGTCGGCCGGCTCCTGGCTCAAGCCATGGACCTTCAGCGTATTTCCGACCGTGTGGAAAGGCCCGCGTTCACAGAGGACATGCGCGAGCAGCTTGTGGACGCCAATCCCCCGTTGCCCGGCATGCTCGCCGTGTTTTCTGCTGGCGATGCGATCGAGGCATGTTTTGACGAAGAGGCTCAATACGCGACCGAGGTTCCTCCAGAACCCAATCTCATCATTCCGGTCGAACCCCACGATGCCGCACATGTCCGGGCGGCATTTCGGACGCTCGGAGTCGTTTGCGAGACCCTTGCAGCGACCTCTGGGTTAATCGACCTGATGCCGGGAAACGAGGCAGGTGTCACCAACCCCGTGGAGGAAGAATGGAAGCACATGTCCGCATAGGGGGCAACCGGCGGTTTAAGCTCAAACATGCAGTGCTCATTTACACCGACACCTCGACAGCATTTGCCTCACTCCACGATGTAAGAGTCAATAGCGAGGGTGCGCCCTACCTAGGCCCGGGCCGCTCGGTCACCACAGCATTTCTTCGGCGCCTGGCACAGGGTCTGGGAGCTGCCGTTAGACCAGAGGTCCTGTCCGAGTGTGTGTTGGCGAGGACTCCTGATCTGATCGTCTGGTGGAGCAGAGCGCAATGCCGGTTGATGTTCTTTGGTGGCCAAGAGGAGAAGGCACAAGCCTTGAACGGCCATGTGTATCCTCACCCTCCGTTGGTTTTCAAGGTACGTGGACGTGAGCTGTTTGTTCGCGCGCTCGCCGAAGACACGCGCCCGAAAGCGGAGACGCAACTCAAGTCCGCGCCCTACTGGAATACCGATTCAGAGGGACTGGTGTGTGCCGGGACCATGAAAGTCCCCATCGATGTCACGGTCGAGTCGATCTCTGCCTGGGAAAATGCGTACTTCGAGTCCGAATTCACTCATCCCGCCGGGGCGGTTCGCCTCACAAAACATTCGGGCGGTTTCCTTGGGCTGTGGAAGAGTTTGAGAGACAAGGACTGCGCCTTCCCAACGAAGCTTCTGACGGATGCGAAGGAGACGCTGAGAGAATTCATCGAACCAGGCCGGGAGCGCTGAACCCATGGATGTACACACAATCCACCCCGAGTTGTTAGAACGCCGGGTTCGGGTGTTAGTAGTTGGCTGCGGTGGTGTCGGAAGCGCCGTCACCGCTGGCTTGCCGTATCTTCACCAGGCGCTCGTCGTGCGCGGCCATCCTGGGGGCCTGCACGTGACCGTGCAGGATGGAGAGCGAATCTCGGCGACAAACTGCGTGCGGCAGCCCTTCAGCAAGTCGGAGATAGGGCTATACAAGTCGGTCGTGCTTGTGAACCGACTGAACATGTTCTGGGGCCTCGACTGGGAAGCCATTCCGGAGGACCTGGTTGGGGATCAACCGACCACCTACATGGACATCATCATCGGCTGCGTTGATTCACGCGCTGCCCGGGCCATCATCCAGCGTTGTGCAACTCGCTCGAGCACGGTAGCGTACTGGCTTGATATCGGGAACAATGCCGACAGCGGCCAGTTCATTCTCGGTGAGCCTCTGAATCTGACAAACCCACGCAGGCGTATACGTCTCCGATCCGTTGCTGAACTGTACCCGGAAGTCATAGACGCGGAGCTGGACGACAACAGCGTACCAAGCTGCAGCGCAGCGGAAGCTCTGGAGAGGCAGGAACCCTTTGTCAACGCGACGCTGGCAAATCACGCCCTCAGCTTGCTTGCGCAGCTCTTTCGGTACGGCAGGATCACGCATCACGGAGGCTTCGTAAACCTTTCCACTGGGATGACTACTCCTCTGAGAATCGATCCGGGGTTGTGGCGTCGCATCCAAAGGCGCCGGGATTTAAGCGTGCTGGGTGGAGCCAGACCATCGCCAGCGGTTACCCGGACTGCCCCTCATGAAGACAACGCGGGGACGCAAAGGCTGTATAGCGAGGCATAGCGCTTCCGGGTCATCTGAGGACAAGGCGGATTTCAATTTCCTCTCAATTCCAATGCCCTCCGCAAGATCGGCTCAAGGCCAAAGTCGCCCCGCTAGGCTACTTCCTTGGGTGACACTGGCTCTGAAAACTTGACGTGTCGTTCGAGCGAGAGGGCACAGCGATGTCTCTTGTTTTTGCAGCGAAGTGACTGAGTTCGAGAATCGCGCCGAAGCTCGTCTTGCCCTCAATGAGAAGCCCCATCGGTAACGCAATTCATTGCCGACTGGCAAATTATTGTTCAGGTCGGAGTTTTGGAAAATGAAGGCACAGGGAGGGACAAATGCGTTTAGCGGGGCGCCAGCGCTTGGGGTTTTACCCTCTTCCGATTCCGGAGGCGGAACGAATCCGCGGGTTCCTGCGATTTCCCAACCAACATTGTTCCGCGCTTGACCCTTGCATTGGGGATGGAGTCGCTTTCACCAGGATCACATCTGACACAAAGGTGCTCCGCTACGGTATTGAACTGGACGCTTACCGGGCGGAGCTTGCTCGTTCGCACGCGAGTGACGTAATCCAGGGAAATTGTTTTGACGTGCAGTGCCCCGTCGAGTCGTTTTCCTTTATCTACTTGAACCCTCCCTACGATTTCGAGCTAAGCGAGCAGAAATCGCAGCGTATGGAGCGCCTCTTCTTGGAGCACGTCTACCGCTGGCTGAAGCCTGGAGGCGTACTCGTTTTCGTCATTCCTGGGGTGCGCATCGGGGAGTGCAATGCGGTGCTCTCAATTCACTTTGGCGAAGTGCGCGTGTACCGGCTTACCGAGCCTGAGAGTGTCCGCTACAAGCAAATTGTTGTGTTCGGCGTGCGCCGGACTCGGCACGAGAGGGAGCGGCTCCAGGACAACGACATCACGCGGGCCCAGCAATGGTACGGCTCGCTGTCGAGAGATCCTGAGCAACTTCCACCACTTCCATCGGAGCCTGATCGCCAATACGTTGTGCCGCCAGGGGAACTGGTACGCATGGTTTACCGTGGGCTTCCGCTGGACCAGATTGAAGATCTGCTTGTTAAGTCGTCCGCTTATCGTCAAGCCGCGCCCGTGCTTTTCGCGCAAGAAGCGGACATCAGCGGCCGGCCACTGACGCCGCTGCACGGCGGGCACGTCGGGCTGCTGTGCACAGCTGGGATGCTCAACGGAATCTTCGGTGAGGGAGAAGCCCGACACATCGCCCACTGGCAGTCCATCAAAATCGTGGACCGGACCGAGGAAGAGGAAGACGGGGCGACAGTCGTTCGAGAGAAAGAACGGTTCTCCAACGAACTCACGTTGGCGTTCTCCACAGGAGAAGTAGAGATTTTGAAATAAGCGATCTGTGTGCGGGGGGATGTAACTTTGAAGCTCCGCAACCCCGTGTAACCCAATCTGGTAACATGCAGCGGGAGGTGGGCGTACGAGCAGCCGCGAGACAGAGGTCGGAAGGCGGGTCGCAAGGCTCATCGAGAACTTCGAAAGCTATCTATCTGCGTTCGACCAGGACCCCGCCTTCAAAAAGTTTGGGCAACTAGAGAAACACACCGCGACGATCAAGTTGCGAAGAGAAATAGGCAGTGCCTCCTCTGCTGCTGAAGACTCTTCCTTCCAGCACATGCTCTACGAGACATTACTTGCTTGGGGTATCGGTCAGCGCGGGTCAAGACTCGTTGGCCCGTCGGAGTTCGCGCGGGCGCTCACGGCTTGCAAATCAGTGTTGGCGCTATTTGAGGGCGTGACGATTGATTCCATCGGGGGTCAGGATGACCAAACGCTTTCTGACGTGTGGGAGCTTATGAGCTCCCTGCCGATCGTTGAAAACGAAGCCAGACTAGTAGCTTGCACGAAGGCGCTTCATCACCTACTTCCTGACCTTGTGGTACCCATGGATCGCGAGTTCACCCGGACCTTCTTTGGTTGGCATGTTCCGGAGTTTCAATACCAGCAGGAGAAAGTATTCCGCCGAGACTTTAGGTACTTCGTTGAGATAGCGAAAGCCACGAACCCTTCACGGTTTGTCGGAAGCGGATGGAAGACAAGCCGGACGAAGGTTATGGATAACGCTATGGTTGGCTTTTGTCGACTCGAAAACCTTCCGAGACCCACATAAGGCCGTCCAATTCTCGCAAGCTAGTCGACCCATTTCATAGTGTGCTGGGTCGCCACGACCGGGAGCACAGGCCTAGCGATGTTCATGCCTGTGGCCTGTTGTGTAAGGAGCAGAATTATGCTGAATGCGCACGAGCGGTTTGGAAGACTTGAATTCACGAAGCGCGTGAAGGATGCGACTACGCAGATTCGCGTTTACATGGACCGGCTGATTGCGGAACCAGCGAAGGAAGACCGCGGGGCGGTGGCCGCTCATCTTCTCTCCGTGTTGGGGAGCGACGCGGAGATTGCGGCCTTGTGGGCCGCCGTGACCGAGGGAGCATTCTTCCAGATTCGATTCCCCAGACGCCCAGTATTCACGGCTTCTTTGGGCCTAGAGGCACAATGCTTTCGCGGAAGTGTGGCGCTGCCGGGCCGGAAGCGTCCAGTCCGGCATCTCGTGGGGTTGTCAGCGGAGATGCTCAAAACTAGGCCTGGGGCGGATCTTGAGGGGAAGCGCACCATCCTATATGACGACGATCCGTTGTTTGTGCTTCACCGTGTGGCGCGTCGGTTTGGCTTGCCAGTCGTCCCTGATTGGGCGCCGTGGTATACGCGAGAGCTCGAACGGCGGAAGGCGATTCAGCCATTATTGGGGCTGGGCTGCTCCCCGGTATTGGTCAAAGGGAACAAGCAAACGTTTCTTGGTTGGATCGGTAAGGCTTTGAAGGGGGGCTTGATCCGCATACCAGAAGAGAACGGCGCGATGAAGTGGAATCTTCACCCGAATTTCCTTCAGCCTAAGAACTCAACGTCAGAAAGACCTATAGACTTACTGACAGGGGATATTTCTTGACAAGGTACGTACCCCTGGGAGATAAGGCGGCCAAAACGCAGGGGGTAACCGGCAGCTTTAGTTCATGTGTCCGGGAGCGATGGAGAAACCTGGTACTATCCTCTGCCACGTTCATGATTCCTCGGCGAGCCGTCTGGCGAGCGGTGTGGAAATACGGCAAGGTTCTTGCCGGACTCGTGAGTGCTATCTCCTCGGCCATTCTCGCGTTTACGAACCTCGCCCAGATTTCGCTTGAGGCCAGGTTTATATTAGTCGGGGCAACAGCTTTCGTGACCGTTGCCATCGCTTGGCTGTTACTTTCGCGGCCTACCAAGCCACAAACACGACCGAAGCTTGCAGGCATCGTCTCACGTTGCCTGGTTCTCTTGCTTTTATGTTGGCTGGTGGTCAAGGCATTGGGAGCCACTGCGGTGTATCACAATGTCCGCGTGTTTCGGCAGGTGTGCTCGCAGTGTCCAAATGTGGGCTCGGTTGAGATTCAACCTCCTCGCTTTCCCGTGCAGCTCACGATTAACGTCTCGGTTCCCCAGGCGAAGGGCGTGATGATCGAGCAATTCTTTCCGGCTTCGTGGAACCGCGAAGACCCTGTTAATTGGCAAGAGCGCAACCGCACAAAGTTTCAGGACACCCTTCTCCTCTCAGGTTTCAAGACACCCCAGGTCTTTGGGATTTGGTATCAACTGAACAGGGCGGCAGGGGCGTTCAGTTTGGAGGCGATCCCCGCGCCCGAGAATGTGCGTGTTCTTGAAGAGGGCCAGCTCCGGCGGTATCGCAAGTGGGCGTACGTTTATGGAGGCGCCTTATGGCTTATCGGTGTCTGCTTCTGGTTTTTGCGGTGGTTCTAGCGGGACAGACAGCCGGCTTGAATCAGGACAAACACATACACCCTGGGACCATCGTTGATGCCGTAGATGGCAAGGGAATCCAAGCTGGTGCTTATGCCTATGGCTCGGCAGAATTGGTTGGTGATGGAAACTGTCCCAAGTATAAGGACTCACTTGATGGCACACAGTCGCAGGAAGGTACGGGAACCTTCACCTTCCGTATCGACAAGGGTAGATCGAGTTACGTTGCCACTTACTGCCAGAATGGCTACGCATCGCGAACTGAGGACAAAAACGACAACTCGCAGGGTGGAACGAGAGTACAGCCGGACCCTGTCTCGCTCTTTCCCAAGCAAGCCAAGTTGGCTTCGTTACAAATCGAACCAGTCGATGCTGCCTACGTGGCCATTGGTCGCGTGCTTGACCGTGCTCAATCCGACATACTTTATCTGTCCAGAGCGGATGAAGGTGCCTACTACTCGGCCTTGCGGCGGTTTTCCGAGCAAGACGGACAGATCTTGAATATGCTGCAAAAAAGGCGCTCCCTCGGTGTACTGGTGAACCCGCAGCCCTTCCTTCGAATGAAGCGCTAATCGGCGCGGCGTCAAAATGTAAGAGACTGCACCTCGCTTTGTCAAAAAGGCAACCTGTCTCATATTTGAGAGTTCAGAGTGGATCGGCCGCCGATCTCCTAAACCGCATTTCAAATCGACTCGGAACAGCAACTAGACTTGAATTACCATTTTCGGCAGGGCACGGAGCACAAATACGCCTACGACTTCGAAACGCTGTCGCGGGTGCTTGAACAGGCCGGATTCGTACCATAATTTCGATTCGAACAGGATATCTATGTCGCGTTCATCGGCATCTGCTGGAACGCCTCTAAGCTGAGAAAATGAAGATGGCAATTTGGTTGCGACATTCGAAGTTTGTCGGACTGCGCGAGGACAAGAATCCGCGCGGAGTGGTCAAAGAGGATGCTGGCGAGTTTGGAACCGCGAAGAGGGCAGGCGCTCAACCATCTGGGTCAAGAGGCGGCTCTTCGCGTGCCTGAGTAACTGATCAATTCTCACGACCGTTGCCATCACTAGGTGCTGTAGCAGGTGAGGGACGGGGACGGATTGCCTCACGCAAGCCGAGGTCGGGCTCGAACGCTTCAGTTTGGTTCAGTAGGAAATCGACTACGTTAACGGCCCGGCGGGCTCGTGGTTGTGAGGACTGCTGCCCCAGAGCGTCTCGGTAGATGTCGGCTACGGCTGCAATGACCGATTTCTTGTTCCCGAATGCACACCACTTCACTATTTCATTTCTCGCCTTAGTCCAATCCGTCTGAGGGCGGTCGGCGGTTTCCCGGATCAGACTAAACACTGGCGAAGGGACTACTTTCACCTCGCGCAACAGGTCGGTAAACAGGTCCCAGTAGAACTGCAAACCGGTCAAGGCATCAGAGGGCAGCAGCCCCTTCTCGACGCTGAGACGTGTTAAATGCTTCAGGCGTGCCATCCGGAACACGGCGCCTTTGGTCTGGCGTAATCCATCTTTGTATGGTTGCACAAACTCCTGGGCTGCTATAAAACTCATGGCAACTGAAATGCCCATAAATCCCCAGAAGATGACTTCCGGTTTCTGATTCCGCAGCTCGGTGGCCAGCATTGCCATCCCAATTTGATCTGCCCGGATCTCCTCGGCAAACTCTTCTTCCTCTGGGCGTATCTCGATGGGTGGCCATGCGTTTGGAATAGAGAGAACAAGGTGACCAATTTCATGATAATAGATGAAATGGCTACCGAAGCGTACTCCACCATTCCACTCGGAGTCGGAGCCGTCCAAGTATGATGTCTCCTCAAGCATGCCGAGCATGAGAGCTAAGCGGCGTGCTGCCTCCTGCTTCATCCCTGGGTGAACAAGCATCGTAGCGTGAGGGGGCGAATCGGGACATCCACGGCTCGCTGCCTGATGCATCTTCTCCCAGTCGCCATGCATCGGGTCGGGCGAATCGGGACACACAAGAGGATAAGTCACGATCTCTTGGATCTCTCGGAGAAACACTGGAGTCCGATCAGAGAACTTGATGGCCAGCCTTTGCCCCATCGAGCTTCCCGCGAGAGTCTTGCATCCTGACATCGTTCTTGCCACCGCATCTTTCACCCGGTCGGGCCAATCTTTGTATACAGAATTGCTGTGGAAGGACTCGACCCAGTTCTCGTGGAGCTTGTCTGCCGACAGCAACCATGCCGGAAGGGCTTCCCACGTTTTCAGTTGCGAAATCAGTTTTGGGGACTCGGAGCATTCTAAGTATCTCGACAACGGGTTGGCAGGATCATCAGACGTACCGAGGAAAGGGCGAGGCTTGTGATGGGTGACCGTTGCCGCTGGCCCATTGGGGGATCCCGGGACGCAGGAGGCAACGATGACGACTAAGCTGACCAGAGTCACGTTGCGCTGGAACGACAACTTCAAGGGCCCTTTCGCTCTACGGTGACGTTGTCTGGTACTCGATAGTCCTGGCCTGGCCTGACATTGGTTGTTCCGTCGAAGCTTCGTTCAATCAGTAGCTCCGTAGCAATCGTGCAGATACCTACCGGTACGTCGTATTGATCCTTCAGTCGGTACTTACCTGCGTTGTTCCTCGAGATCTTCGGGTTGACGTTAACCATGCCGTCTAACGTCGCTGTGGCGTTCACCGACGCGGCCACAGATCTGTCCACCAGAATGTCTATCGACGTTGCCGTGTGAGACTCACGAAACACGAAGTAATGGCTGGTCGGGGTAAGTTTTATTTTGGAATATGCATTAGCAATATCTCGGACACCGTCACCGCTGACTACTTGCTTCCTCGTGCCGCCGTACGTAGCATCAATGGTCACCTTGCGACTGAGGTCAGCTGTGATGTTGGCATCCTTGGTGAAGACCTGAAAATTCTTAAGAAGCTGAACCACACCGCCGACGGTAGTGCTGGAAGTGACCGTAGCCGTACCAATGGCTGACGGACCCTCTATGGCTTTCGCACTATAATCCGAATCGAAGAGGTACTTGCGATCTGCGGTGGCTTCGATGACGATACCCGCCTTCTTGAAAACATCCGGTGCTGCGTAGCACGTCCATCCTGTACCGAGCACTGCTTCAATTGGCTGTATCCTAGAAGGGCGTGCCGCACAGGACACAGTAATCACAGACAGGACGCAGACGCAGATGATACCGGCAACCGACCTATTGCGATCCATTGGCACCTCCACTTCCTCGGGATCCTCGAATGAAATTGCCATCTAATCCAGAATTTCCGATTTGGACCTCTGTCTTGCGCATCGTATGCCCCTCCTGCCCTGGACACAACGAATTTCCCGCCAGAGCAGGCCCCAGCGAGATCAGCGGTGTTCCGGCAGCTAGTTTTTGCCCCTCTGACGAGCCCCGCTTGCTGCCGCAGAATCGATTTCTCAGACACTCCTCCGACGCTCCTCCCTCGGCCCCAGATTTTGCATCCGCAATCGGAGTGCTACCCGCTCGGCACCGGCAGCGCATAGATCCGCCGCAGCATCTGGCCAAACAGCCGCCGGTGCAGGTGTCCCGGACTCTCGCTGGAGTCCATGTCGAGTACGACGCGGTCGGAGCTGTCGAGAGACTCGGCTTGCCCCAGCGTCTCCCGGTTCAACGCCATCAGCCCGATCAGATTCTCTTCCCTGGTCAGCAGCTCGGTCTCGAACCAATGTAAGGTCGAGGTCAGCGCCACGCCCCGGTCCCAGATCCCCTGTGAACTGATCAATCGGAACGTGGGGTCGGCTGCGAGCCGTTCGGCGTCGTTGAGGTCCTCGTAGCCCGCCAAGCGGCTGTAGACTGACTGCCGCAGTAGATCGGCCAGCGTGAACTGCTTATTCAAGCCCTGTCGCGAGTCGCTCAATTGTTCCTCGATGAGCTTCTCCAGACCCAGTCGCTCATCCAACTCGCGAATCAGAATCAGGCCACCATTGGAAGTCACTCGCGATCCTTGGAAATCGACCTTCAAGGAAGCATTGAACGAGAGCTGAAAGGGCTGGTTTTGTTTCTCACCCATTGGGTGTGTACCTCCAGGGCGTCCTCACCGCATTCAAACCCGCATAAACATAGATGACGGCGCACGCCTGAAAGTTCGTTGGTGGAGTTCAAATTGGAAATCTGGGCTAGAATTGTTGATCTGTGAAGGATTGAGGGATTTCTGTCCCCGTTCAACAAGTCCGGAGAATTTTTCGACACGCTTCCCTAAACTGCGTTTCCAGGGAAGGTACTTGAGACTGCCGCTGCATGGTTTTTCAGGGTGACCTCGGAGAGCACCCGATAACTCCTGCCCTTTTTTACCAACCGGAACGACCGAAGGCCTATGCCTAAGATCAATAGACGTGAGGAGACAATTGTGCAATTACTCCGAGACATTAATGACTACCTGCGCGTGTTTGCCTGTGAACTGGGTGAAAGGATTTTGAAGTCCTTTCCACCGCTGCATGCGGTCGATGATTCCGCTTCACCGCTGCTCGGGCAACTGCTACGGAGTCCTTTTGCTGCTCAGACTCTCGCCATCATGGGTGTGATAAAGCGCTGGAACGAGGCGCGCGCCGCGGGGGTGATCGCGGAGTGCGGAACCGGAAAGACGCTGATCTCGCTCGCAGCGGCGCACGTTCACAGTGGTGGGAGGCCGTTCACGGCCCTGGCAATGGTGCCGCCTCAGTTGGTGGAGAAGTGGGCGCGAGAGGCGTTTCGAACCCTACCACGCATCCGCGTATTCTTCATCGACGGGCTTCGTACCCAAACGAGTTCAAACGGCCATGCCGGGGTCAACGAAGTCAGAATGCGAAATGGTCGCATCGTCCGCGAAGGGCTGCGCACCACACTAACGGAGTTGCGGCTGCGAAAGACGTCTCGCACCGCTCGCCAGCGATGGGATTGCATCTGTGGGTCCCCGGCTCTGTTCATTGTCGGGCGCGACCGGGGGAAGCTGAGCTACTTCTGGCGGCATGCGTACGGGCTCGCGCGCTGCGGCCGCTACCAGGGGAGCGTCATCAACCCAGACAGCGGCTGTCCGGTCTACCTGGGCGAGGACGGGCAGCGGCTGCTATGCGCTGACTTCAAGAAGGCCAAGCTGAGTGAGATTCTTTGTAGTCGGAACGGCGACGAGTCCGGCAAGTTCCGGCGGGCTTTATACAGCGCCTTGTGGCAGGCTGACACGACGAGGATCCGACGCTTCGCTCCTGTGGACTTTATCGGGCGCTACATGCCGGAATTCCTTGACTACGCAATCGCCGATGAGGTGCACGAGCTGAAGGGCGATACGGCTCAGGGAAACGCGCTCGGCACGCTGGCGGCATGCGCCCAACGCACTGTGGTCCTCACCGGGACACTGCTGGGAGGGTACGCCGACGAGGTGTTCAACATCCTTTTCCGACTCGAGCCGGCCAGAATGGTTGAGGAAGGGTTCGAGTATGGCGAAGCGGGGGTCCGCGCTTTTACGGAAACCTATGGCCTGCTTGAGAAGGTTACTGTGATCGAGCCTACGGACAACGCCTGCTCCGAGGCGCGCGTGACGAAGCGCGTGCGCCGCCGGCCAGGCGCGTCCCCGCTGCTCTTTGGCCGCTTCCTGATGAGCCTTGGGGCGTTCATTTCTCTCGAAGACATCTCGGAGGCACTCCCGCCGTACCGCGAGGAGGTGGTCAGCGTGGAGATGGATCCTCCGCTCCGCGAAGCCTACAAGCAGCTGGAAGACGACATCAAGACGGCTTTGAAGGAGCATCGCGGAAATCAATCGGTGATGAGCGTGGCATTGAACGCCCTGCTGCTTTATCCAGACCGACCGTTTCGGCTCGGGAATCTGTTTGGGTGGGAATACGACCCGGAGACGCAGCGCCGAGAAAGATTCCTCATCGCGGAGACGCAAGACTTGGACGAAGAGCACGTTTACGCAAAGGAACGTCGTCTGGTGGAAGAAGTGAGGGCGGAGTTGGGGCGTGGCCGTCGCTGCCAGATCTATGCGGTGTATACCCAGAAGCGAGATGTGACACGAAGGCTGGAGCGCATTCTCACAAATGCGGGGATCCGCGTCGCGATACTGACGACGGAGGTTGCGCCGGAACTGCGAGAAGGGTGGTATGAGCGCCAGCTCCACGCGGGAGTACAGGCCGTGATCTGCCATCCGAAGCTAGTTCAGACGGGGCTCGACCTGATTGAATTTCCCACGATCCTGTTCTACGAGACCGGATACTCGATCTACGTCCTTCGGCAGGCAAGCCGGAGAAGCTGGAGGATCGGCCAGCATGCTCCGGTGAAGGTGAAGTACCTGCACTACGCTGAGACGATGCAGGAGAGCTGCTTGCGGCTGATGGGCAAGAAGCTCCTGGTCTCTCTCGCCATGGAAGGCAAGTTCTCTTCCGAAGGGTTGCAGGCTATCAACGACGAGGATGACATCCTCATGGCGATGGCGCGCGAGCTGGTCACGGAGAAAGGAATCGGGGAACGGGCCGACAAGGTCTGGGCCACGTTGCAAAAGAAGCAAGAAGAGGTGCTTGGAGTGTCAGCGACTGTGGCGGATGCGCCTGAAGTTGCAGAGATTCCTGACGTGACACCGCGTGGTGAGCCTTCTGTACCGATGCCCGATCAGTGGACGGAGCTGCGCGCATCGCTTGATTCCGGTCGGCGCAAGAGCGGCCGACGGGGAGCGTCAGAGCCACCCGAGGGACAACTCGCCTTGTTCTGAGCCCCGTTCAATTCACCCCGGGACCTACAGCAGGTAATGCCGCACGAAAAGACCAAAAGTAGAGGGAGGAAACCGAAATGGGTATTCTTGGATTGACACACGATGACAAAGGCGTGGCGTTGGAAAGGCTGCCGGTGACGATCAAAGTGGCGATTGGAGAAGGGCCACAGCCGGGAGAGCAAAACGGCCATCCATGCCGACTCGATCACTTTGTTTTCAAGCGCAAAACTCTGCGAGGACAGGACGTAGTTTGGGAGCCCGCCGCGGACATCGCCAAGGTCTACGGAGAAAAGCCAACGGAGTTGGGGATCGTCTTCCTCAACGACGACCCAAGAGAAGTATTCCGAACGGAATACGCGTGGTGGACTCCGACCGGCTACAAGTGCCGCGGGGAGTTGGTGCAAATCGAAAACGGAAGCGGCGTGAGATACGAGATGCGCGCGATCCGGAGGACGCAGAAGCACCCAGAGGGCGAAGCGTGGCCGGGCAGCTACAAGTACGTCGATGGACCGCAGAAGGGACAGCCCGTGGCTCCGTGCGGTGATGGCTGCCCTGATCTGGAGCGCGGCGATTGCCGTCCTTCCGGTGACCTACACTTCATGCTGGAGAAGTTTCCGACATTGGGCGCAGTGTGCCGCCTCCACACCAGCAGCTACCGCTCGATTCGGAACCTGTCAAACGGGCTGATGCAGATTCGGAGATTCAACGGGGGCCGGTTGACGGGGATCAAGGCTGTGCTGAAGGCAACGCCGGAGAAAATCTGGTACAGCGATGGCAACGGCGTCAGGCACTCATCAGTGGCACACATCCTCAGTCTCGAAATCGCGGCGACGGACATTCCCGGACTCGTTGCGACCATGACCGAGCCCGTCAGGCTCCTGGAGCAAGGTCGCGACAGCTTTGCTTCCAATGGCAAAGTCCAGTACGTAGTGCGCGAAACGGACGCGGAACGCGGGCAGGAGATTGCTGCTGAGTTCTATCCGAACAACGGCACCCCGTCACCGGAACACGCGGAATCAACAAACGGGCCAACTGAGCAGGACGAGCAGTACGCGAGAATCAGCGAACTGGCTCGACGGCTCGGCTATAACGAGGCCAAGATCAGAATGAAGTTGGGTCAGTGGGCCGGGAACCTGGTCGGCCTCGAGCGCGAACTGTTGAACGAGCTTGATGCTCTGCCTGAGCAACCCAATGGAGGGCGCCGCAGGGCGGAGGCCAAGCGGACCCGGCCAGAAGGCAAAGAAACAGGCCCCGCGGTGGAAGCTCGGAATCCTCCGGCTCCGTCCACACCGGCCGAGAAGCCGGGGTCCACTGAAGGTTTCCTCTTCTGAGAACCTCACCCCGTAAGTCCCGCTATTTACAATTCCCATCGAACTGAAACTCGCGTACCGCCGAGAAAGGGGCCGACAGGGACTGTTCATCATAGCGGTACCCATATCACGTCGTCAGGGGGACACCCGATCGGGACACGGTCGGAATCCTTAAGCGAGGCGACCCAGGCTGAAAGGTATGCGTCGAGCCGATCGTGGTAGCTGCCGAATCCGATGTGGGCTAGGCTCACAACTTCAGCCTTGACGGGCCAACGAGTGTGACGGCCAACAGCTTTGAGCTGGGCAAGCAGGCCATCGCAACGGCTTTTGTGAACGTGGTGAGCGTCCAGAACTGCAGCGATGGCCTGAGGGAACACCTCAAGACATTCCCACTCTTGGCGGAGGCGTTTGAAAAGTGCAAAGCCGACCAGCATCCAGAGCTGGTTGGCTGAAGGAATCCGGGACTCGGCTCCGCCGGACACCAAATGGCTGGTTGCCTTCGCCCGAATCGCTTCGAACTCCTCGGCGCTTGGCGTTGTTATGCAGCTGATTCGTTTCCGATCTAGGCCGACTTCGCACTGCCTGCGGGTCGCCCCGGTGACCTTTGGAGCGCTTGGGGCGTCGATGGCCACGCGCTGGATGCGGATCTCGAACTCTGACTCTACGCTCTTGAGGTATGCTGCCGTCTCGTCAGCAAATCGGTTGACCCCTTCCTCGTCCAGAATGCACGCGTTCCCCTTTCCGGTCGGCGGTTTTGTCGCAGCACGCCGAAGCGGAAGCGGCTCCAGTCCGGCATGGCGAAGCACGCACACGACCACAGGCAGGCGCTTGTTTTTCGCGAACGCCACGTCAATACCTGCGAATGCCTGTTCCATCTTGTTGATCCACGCTCAGGGCTGAACTGAGGGCAGCAGCATTCTAGCGCATGCCGTGTGTCCGCCTCAAAGAAGCTCTACTTTTCGCGTCGGTGGCTCGCGGAAATCACCAACGAGAAGCCATCAGACGACAAACACACATCTTCGAGTGAGAGCAATTCGTGGCTCGGCTTGTCGCGCCAAGGACCTGGTCAGCCCCAGGTCCCCAGCAGCGTTGACACCACTCTTTCGAGCCCGGTCAATGGGAGAACTGGGGGACTCGACGAGCATGGTCTGGAGGAGGTAAGTGCAATGAAGGCATCTGCGGAGTGTGTGTTCGACGGCCAAGCACCTACGATCCCGCCGTTGAGCCAGTCTCGACAGGCGGACATGGCATGCCAATGTCTTTACGTCCGCAAGCATGTCATCGGTGGACCGGTGGCTGAAAGCCAGGCTGCGGCACGAGGGATCGAGGTTCATCAAGTCCTGGCCACGTATATCAACCACCTGGTGAGAACGAGGCGGTCAACAGACCTGGAGCTTCTTGATCGCTTAATGAGTGGCGCCGGGAGCGAGGCACAGCAGGCTCTGGAGAGGTTCCGGGACAACCACGCTTTCGCTCCGCAGCGGGTGTTGGCGACGGAGCTATACATCGCGCTGGACGACGACTTTAACCCCATCGAAGATGCGGCGCCCGACGAGAAACATCCGGGAAGCGAGAAGACGCAGAACGCTGCGTACGAGGGCACACTTGATTTGGTGCTCCTCGATTCGGTCACAGATGCAGAGATTGACGATTGGAAGAGCTACTACCAGATCATCGATCCAGACACTTTCCAGTCGAAGTTCTATCCGTTGCTATTGATGTGCCTCAACCCCTCGCTCCAGCGCGTGAGGTTTGTGCTGGAATTCGTGCGCTACGGAGCCTCGCGTTCCGTCGAATACGCGCGTCGAGACCTGCCCTGGTTGAAGGACCTGGCGAAGCGCGAGCGCGAACGACAGCGAAGACTGCACGAGCTCTCTGGCCAGCCTGCTGAAGAGCTCAAAGCTTCTCCCGGACGGCACTGCACTTGGTGTCCGCTTCTGTTGAACGGCTGTCCAGTGTCGGGAACAAACCCCTATGGGCAAATGACCGCTGAGGAACGAACCCGATTTGCTCTGTGGCTTCAGGAGGCCGAGAAGCAGAACACGAAGGTGCTGAGAGACCTGATGGTGGAACGTGGACCTGCCCGGTACAGGGACGAGAACCAGAATGAATACATCGCCGACTTTGTGCCAGTGGAGAAGAAGTTCTATCCGTATGAGGAGGCAACGTTGGTGCTTGGCGAGTGGCTCAGAACGCACCCTGAGGACAAAGGGTTTGCCACGAGGCTGACGGTCTCCGGACTTTCCTCGCCACTCAAGGCGGAGAAGCGCGCCGAGCTTGCCGTCAAGCTGGGTGAGGTGGCGGAGATCCGTGTGGACACGGAACTCAAGGTCGGGCGAGCCAAGGAGCAAGAAGTCGAAACCAGGAATGGCAGGTAGGAGAAGGGACCCATGCGCATTCAATCGCTTAGGCTAAAGGATTTTCGGTCCCACGTGGAAACCGTACTTGAGGTTGACCGGTTTAACTTCATTCGCGGGCCGAACGGTTGTGGCAAGAGCTCCATTCAGATGGCGCTGGAGTTTCTGTTCACCGGGCGGTGTGACATGACTGACGCCGCGGGCCGCGGGGCAGAAGAGCTGATTCGCAAGGGGGCAAAGGAGCTCTCGGTTTCCGCTACCTTTGAGAACGGGGAAACGATCTGCCGCCGTAGATCGGCGAGGACGCATACCGTTGAGGTGAACGGAAAGCGCGTTCCGCTGGAAGCGGCGCAGGCGTACATGGAGAAGCGGTTCGGCCCAGTAGATGTCCTCTCCGCAGTGCTAAATGCAGGCCGATTCATCGAAATGTCCGAAGCGGACCAGAAGAGGCTCTTAACCCAGGTGCTCAACGCCGGAACGGTCGAAGTTCCTGACGAAATCAGCGAGGCGCTCCGCGCCATCAATCTAACACCGCCAAGACTGACGAGCGTGGCTGACGTCGAGGCTGCCTACAAGCGCTTCTATGAGTTACGCACGGAAGCAAGCCGGGCCCTGAAGGCGCTGCGGGACATGGAGAAACCCCATATCCCGCCGGACTTGCCGAATTCGCAAGAGCTAAAGAAGAGGCTGGAGGATTTGCGCGGCCAGAAAGAACACCTCGTCGCCCAGAAGGCAGAGGCTGATGCATCTTGGCAAGCAGGGCAAGAGCGTTTGAAGCAGGTCCAGGTCGAGATCGCGGAAGTATCCTCTGAGCTCCTGAGCCCGACCGAGGAGCAGGAATTGGTTCAACTCGAGTCTCAGCGAGGCCATGCTGAGAAACTGCGTCAAGAGTTGGCGGACCTGATTGCCGAGCGAAAGGCAGTGGAAGCATCCCTTGGGGCAGTGGAGGGCACGAGAGGCAAGTGCCCCACTTGCAGGCAACCGATTTCGGAAGCAATGCGAAAGGCCGAGGCTCAAGCGCTGCGCGAGCGCCTCGGGGACCTTGAGGCGATGGTCCAAGGCGCGAGGGAGGAGCTGAGCGAATATGGCGGGATCGAGGCAGCCGCAGCACGTCTCGAACAGCACCGCAAGACTCTCGCGCGCCACGCAAGACTGGTGGAGGAGCAATCAAAGCTCGCGGGAGTGCAGGAGCCCAATACGGCAGATCTCGAAAGCCGAATGACTATCCTCGTGGAGAGGATCAACAAGGGAGCACGGGTTCTGGAGAAAGCACAACAGTTTGAGAGCGCCAAAGAGAGGTGGGAAACGTATGTCGGAGAAAAGTCGACTTTGGAGACGAGGATCAGTCTGTTGGACAGACTGGCCGAATTCTTCGGGCCGAGTGGCGCGATGATGGGTCAAGCCAGTGGGCGGATTGGATCGTTTACCGAGGACTTGAATCGGCATCTCGCAGCTTTCGGCTACACCTGCAAAATTGCACTCGAGCCGTTCGAGATCTGTGTCAGCTCGTCGAAGGACAACCACTTCGCCCTGTCTTTGAAGTACCTCTCTGAGTCAGAGCAGTTTCGATTTGGCGTGGCATTCCAAATTGCTCTGGCCATGGTAACGGGCTTGCGATTTGTTGTGATCGATGAGGCCGACGTACTGGACAAGGAAAGGCGGAAGATATTGACCGGCTTGTTGGTGAACAGCGAGCTCGAGCAAGCCATCATACTCGCAACCAGTGAAGAAGCACCGCCGTCGATCATGCCGCACGGCGTGAAGTTCCTGAGCCTGGCCGGAGGGATGAAACCGAGCGAAGCTGTTGTGCAAGCACCCCGCGACCCTTTCAAGTAGATTCCGACGCTCTACACGGTCCGTCTACGTTCGCCTACGTTGGGAAGCTGGGGGTTATTTGCAAGAACGTCCGCCTGCGCCCGTCTAGGTCTGCCGTCGTCAATACATTGTTCACAAGAAATGTGCACCCTTGCGCTAACCGAAAAAGGATTCTCGGAATACTTCGCATACGCTTTCAAGTTATGACTCTCCAGCGATTTTCCTTTTCAACTCTTGGACCAAAGCCTTGTTCCTCTCGCTGAGAGGATTCGTGGCCAGCGCAGCCTTCGCCACTTCATAAGCTTGCGGAGCGTCACCCTCTTGGTATAGGAACTTCGCCAGCCTGTAGTATGCGAAGGAGTTGTTGGGGTCAGCGTCAATCGCTCGACGATAGTAGTCTTCCGCTGCCACGGAGTCCCCTTGCTTCTGTCGCAGGTATCCAATCTCGACCAATGTCGGAGAGTGATTGGGGTTTATTGCCTCCGCCTCCAGCAGTAGATTCTCGCCTTCGCCCAATTTACCGGCACGGAGTTTTGCCGAACCGTATCCCTGCAAAATCCAATAGGCCTTCGGCCTGAGTGATATGGCCTTTCCGAAATGGAGTTCCGCATCCCCCCAACGGCCTTGTCTCGCGAAGATAAGCGCAAGATGGAAATGTGCATCCACATCGTTCTTGTCTAATTCGAGTAATACGCTGTAGTCCCTTTGAGCAGTTTGAAAGTCTCCCCTGCGATAGTGTTCTAATGCTACAGGCTTCAATTCCTGACCGTAAAAAGCAAAATCCTTCACCTTGTTCCTGTCGCCCGCAGCGAGGAAGTGGTGAACAGCCTCGCCTAAGTATTCCGGGACAATCTGCTTGCTCGTTTTCTTGATTCGTTCGAACTCCTGCAGATAGAAGTTTCCCGCGATTCTGTGCAGTTCCTTCGCTTGACCGAAGGATAGAGTATTTCTAAAGAAGCTTCGGATAAGAGGATGGAGTTGATAGCCGCGCTCGGAAGCCTCAATCAAGTATTGTCCCGCGAGAGAACTAAGCAACAAACTGGCTTCTTCCTTTCGCCATTTCAGAAATACCTCTCTAGGCGCAGGCAAACGGAAGATAGAGGCAAACGAAAGCAATTCCTTTTCAGCCGGCGAAAGCGTTAGCTTCTCAAGGATAAAGCTGACAATGGTGTCGCGAAGTTCCTTGAAGATTGAGATTTCGTCTGCAATGTCCGCAGTGGGGTGCTCGGCCCAAAGACGTGCAGCGACCCTTGTCGCGAGAGGATGCCCGCCTAGTATGGAAATAAGTCGCTCTGAGGGTTTTGGAAGTTGACCCGCAAGGTCATCTCTTCCGAATTGCAGCCACTGGACTAAGAGTCGCTCCGTATCGCGGGGCTGAAGTCCCGGAAGAGTGTAATGGACGGAGTAATTCTCAAACGTCGGCCCCAATCTAGGGGATACGTGTGAAACGAAGAAGTACTTGGCTCTCCCGCGTTGCCCGGTTTCCACTAGTCCGAGCAGCAAATCGCGATTTGCTGCGTCCTCAATTTCCCCGGATGAATTTAGCAAAAACTGAAAGTCGTCGAACACGACCACTGCGCCGGGGCCTTGTCCTAAATACGAAAGGATACGCTTCTTCACCTCATCTTGAGTGGTTGCCTTTGAAAGATCTAGGGTGTCAGGGATTCGCAGATTGCACCCGAACGCCAACTCAGCAAGGAGTCTCTGGTAAGAGATTCCCTCGGTCATCTGCAACCATACTCTTCTGCGAGGAGGGATGGCCTGCCGGAATGCTTCTTGAACCAGCGCACTCTTCCCTATACCTCTCATTCCACCGAGAACGAAGGCGGAAGTTTGCTGCTGGTTAAAAAATTGCCGAACGCGGTCGAAGATTGTTTCCCGGTCAATGAATGGAGATTCGACAGAGGCTGGCTTTGTTGTCCGTTCTAGCTGATCCGCACTCGTCGAAGTCTTCGCTCTCGGCTGGATTGAAGCTGCGAGTTCGTTTCGTCTTGACAGCAGGTGCAAATAAACCTTCGACAGTTCCTCTGCCTTGTGGACGTACTTTCCGGACACCAGAAGGCCATTCACAGCTTCCATCGCTTGGTTACAGAGTTCCCATCTCACTCCGTCTGTTGAGGGAGTGTCGTGTATTACGATTGGCGTGATCCACTTGATTGCTTCCTCGACGGAGATGGTGCCACTCGGTACGATGTGTCCTGTGAAATGCGCCAGTTTATCTTGCAGCAACCTAGGAAATACCTTTGCCGTTAGGCTTGCGAAAGGACCCACTTGAGCGCCGATTTCACTGAGTGCGGGGTTCGTCGAGGCGCAAAGGTCTCTAATGTCAGAGTACTGCTGTGCCTCCACCGAGTCCACCGTGTATAGGGCGGGATACAACCGAAGCTCTGTGACAGCCGTGTGCTCTTTCGCCAATTGTCGGACCTCGAACTGTTTTTCGAGGTCGGCTTCCAAGATGAGAAGTGCCTCGGAGCCTTTCGGAATGGCCTTGCCCCCATCCTTCTCAGTGAACCAGAGACTCGTGTTGTCTGCTCTCGCAAACACTTTTGACCCGCCAAATTCGGCGACGTTCGCTAGCAACGTGCATTTCCCCTGCAGTAATGCTCGTCGGCCCTCGTCGTGAAATGGCTCGATCTTTGGAGTGAAGGAGGTAACGGCAATTAAACGAGGCATCGTATGCTTCTCTTTCGGTGGTTTGTCTGAAAGAGCCTCGATGCAAATGAGCACTTGGACTTCTATGCGTCCCCTCTTGGTATTCATCTGAAACGTATGAAATGCAGGTGCGCCCTTCACTAGGCAAGTTTCCCACTTCGACTGAACGTACTTGACAAAGGCGATTGGCTTTTGCTTTGGCACGAAGACAATGCAAGCAGCTTGTCTGACGTGCTCTTCGGCTGGTCTGGCTCCTTCCTCGAAAGTCAATTCCAAGTCACGATATGCTTGTTGTGCGGACTGACTGACGGTAATGACGTGACTGCCCGCAACGAGTGCTATCCCCAATTCCTCTGACAAGGCATGGCACACAGTCAAAGATTCTGCTGGAATCGAATACTCAGGAAAAACCAGTAGCTCAACATCTTCGTTGGCGGCGAATCGGATAATGGATTCTATTTTTCGGTTTAGATGGGCAATGTATTGTTCTGAGATGCTCTGACGTAGGCGGTTGACCTCTTCGAGACCGGAAATTGTGAAAAGTCCCACCTTTTCATTTTCAGCAGGGAACGACGGTTCTTGAAGACAGGCCACCAGTTCATCAGCGTAAGCTGGATTGCATGAAATCTGAGCTACTCCCAAACGACAAAGGAATGGCTTGGCCATCGCACGCTCTTCTCACCCCTTTGGGGCTTCCTGCCGGGATGATTCTTTTCCCGCTTCATTCCTTCCAATTACCATGTGGGAAGTATAAGATAGCTGCCCAGATCATCTCGGGAAACTTCGACAACCCCCGGTTCAGACCTGCCACTTGGCGAAGGTCAGATCGCCTTCGGGGCGCTCTTCGACGGGGCCTAGAATCGGCCGAACCGATCGGGTGGACCATCGCAAATCAACATCAAATTTGGTAACAAGGACGACCTTCCTGGCGCTCTCAAGCAAAGTGAACAGTTAACCGCCCGCCACGGTGCCGCGAGGTCGATTTCACCACGATTTCGATGTCCCTCCCCAACCGTGTCAGGCAACGCAGCAGGCGCCGCTCTGAAATTCCACGAAACTGTCCCTTGAGCAGTCTTGAGATCTTCGGTTGGGTCAGCCCCAGGAGTTTAGCCGCCCTCTCTTGAGTGAGACCGCGCTGTCTGATGATGTCAGCAATCTTTGTAACGAGCTGCGCCTTGACAATCATGTCCTCAGAGTCGGCGTAGCCTAAGTCAGCGTAAACGTTCCTGATGCCTTCCTCAATAGGAACTCCTCGGATGACCCGTACCTTCTTCATGATTCCAGCTCCTTAGCAGCCTGGTCGGCCGCCTTCAACCTCTCCCTGATTAGGTCCAGGTCGGCCTTAGGCGTGGCGATACCTCGCCTCGCCTTCTTCTGAAATACGTGCAGGGCAAAAACCCCGCACGCAAAGCGCACCGTGTAGACTGCCCGATAGGTGTTGCCCTGCCAGTCTTCAACAACCTCGAGCACACCCGCCGATCCGAAACCCTTCAGTGGCTTCGCCTGCTCATGCTTCTTGCCGATCTGAGCCAAGTAAAGGGCATAACCGAAAACGTCAACGACCTCTTCAGGGAGGGCAAGCAAGTCTTTCTTGCTGCTCCCCACCCAATACAAGGGCTTTGCCCTCGGGGCATTCTCCATCTGCGTCTCCATGATATACCTAAATGGATATACAGTGCAAACGGATGTTTCTGTCTGTTTCTTTGGTCTACTAGTCCCTGCCAGACTGCATTCCTCGATAGCGCAGGAGTCTCACACCGCTGCTAGCCCACATCATCGCTGTCACGCCGTCGTTCTGTGCTCGAAATTTTGATCCAGATAGCAAAGGTTCCTCCGTCGAGACCGAGGGTGACGATCCGAGGGAAGGAGGGCTGAAAAGATGCCTTGTCCACATTGTGGCGATAAGCGCACGGAAGTGCTGAAGACTGTCTATCGAGGCCGCAAGACGTATCGTCACCGCCGCTGCTATTTCTGCAAGGCGCGTTTCAGCACGCAAGAGAGGCCGGTGTCTTGGAACCACATGAACCGGGAGTGGCCTGGACCACGCCCATCTCGGAAGGGATGGAAGAATCATCGGAGGTCGGCGTTACGTGGGAACTGCGAGGTAGAGTTGTGCGGAGTGGATTTTAAGCAAGTTGGGATCAGCCGCCATGTGGACCACATTGTGCCAGCGAGACTCATTCGACGATTGAAGGCTGGAAATCCCAGATCGCCGTGAAAACCTTCAGTGCATCTGCGGAACCTGCCATGGATACAAGCTCCGGGCCGACCACAAACTGTGCTTGGGCGACAAGCTCGGCTACCTCGAGATTCTTCGCACTCACCATTTTGATCTTGCACATGTCCAGCGGGCGCTGACCCTTTACGGCTTATAGCTTTTCTCAGAAGAATCGAAGAATCCTCGGGAAAGACCGTGCGTAGAGAGGAATGTGCGAACGTGCGACCGTCGTAGCAGCGTTTCGGCTTGGCTGCCCGCCGATTACTTGATCAGATCGGCTTCCTTTAGAGGCTCAATGACCCCATTCTGAAGCTTGTTCCTGTCGAAGCCATTCTCCGACTCTGCTCGCACATTTACCGAGACCTTGCCAGCGAGGTCAGCGAGGTTAGCCAGAGCATTCCAGGCCTTGAATAGTTCATTTCGATCAGCGGAAAATGAGAGCTCAACGACTCTCTGCGCGGCGGGGCCGCCTGCTGGGACCAAAACGGTTCCGGGTGCAGCAGGGCCTGACGATGGGACACCGCTCGTTCCTGCTTCCAGCGGCTGCTCACCGGCTGCACCGAGCGGCGATGGACCCGGGGCTGGGACAGGAGCGGCCTGCGGAATGGCTTGCGGAAGCATCAAGAAGCCAGAGTCAAGATCGACCTCGTCTTCCGCCACTGTGGTACCAAACCGCACCCGAGAAATGGAGACTTCGTATTTCCCATCCGGGCCAAGTCTCGGCGCCGGCCCTGAATAGTAGCCGAAGACTCCTTCCTGAATACCGCGAACGACGGCCCGTCTGATTACGGTTCTGTCTTCGAGCCGTGGGTATCCCAAGAAGGAATAGAAACCATCTACCAGCTCCAACGTGCGAATGCCTAGAACAAGAGGGGTCCCTTCGCCGAGTTTGAACAGTTCGGCGATCTTTGAAGGATGTAAGCTGTCGAACAGGCGCCGCTGAAGCTTCGTCAGGAGCTCCATAACTCTGTCATGAACTCTGGCCTCTCTTTTGTCGTTGAGAGTGACTTGAAGCGGTCGCCCGCCAACAGCTACTGACTCAATCTCTATCCCGGACGCTTCGACCTTCGGCAACCACACCTCAAGATAAAGTTTCAGGAACGCCGATTCTGCCGCCGCCTTATCAGTAGCCTTGCGCTCGCGCAACTGGCTCTTCTGGTCGTCGGTCAAATTGTGCTGTTTTGCTTTCGCTTCTACCCGCTCAACAGCGAGCAAGTAACGTACGGCTCGTCGAAGAATCTCGACTTGATCGCCTGCAGGAATCGCTAGGCCCAGGCCATTCCGATATTGCCGGGGACGGTCACCATACTTCTCAAGAATCTCGCTGGCTACCTCGCGCTGTGTGGCCTTCGGCTTCGAGGCAAATTCGAGGGGCAAGTACGCAATCAAGAAAGAAGGCTCCCGATCTTGTACCTCAGATGATTTCTCCGGCCAGACGACCGGAGTAGGCTTCCCTGACACCCTTGCTTCCAGCATTTCCTTTATTTTTTCTCGTACTTGACGATCATCTCGCGCGACGGCGTCGGCTTCTTGCTCGACGAGCAGCGTTACGTTAGGGTCCTTCTTGAAACAGTATCGCACGCCATCAAAATGGAGATAGAGGCACTGTTCTTTGAGCTCTTTCAGACACGCCTGTGCCGTAGTGCTATCGAGGTCCGGCCCCACACAGACTGAGAGGAGCTCCGTTTCGCTTATGCCGGGTGGAAGGAGCTCAGTTTCGCCTCCACCTTCGCGACGCAACCCCCCGAAGGAATACATCAGGATGGCTGTGGCAAGCCGCGTGGCGGGACGCTTGCCGGCTTCTGCCGGTACCTCCTTTGCACGGCGCTCATCGATTTTCCTCGCGCGCGCATTGGCTCCGATGAAATCGTGTTCCAGGACGGCCTGAAAATCGGCCTGTTGGCCCACCTCTTTGAAAAACGCCAGCCGAACCTCCGCGTCGTGCAGCGGCACATCCCCAGGCCCCAGGACTGCGTAACTCTTCCCTTCGCGGTGAGCGGCTCGCAGACAAGCTGCAAGGAATCGAAGGGCCCCGCGTGTCCGTTGAAAGTCAGGAATTGCAGCCCATCGCTCCCGCATGAGATCAATCAGGGCCGGATGGAACGGATAGGCGGCACGTACCCGGTCGCGTAGCGCGATGCCATCTTCTTCGGCTTGCTGCCGTTCTGCAAGGCTTTGAGCATATGCGCGACGCATCTGCGTTATCAGTTCCTGGTAGGCACCAGCGGCGGGGGTTGACTGAGAGGCATCAGGAATTCTTGCCAGGAGACGCCTCTGAATGACGGCGAGAATCTCGTTCCCTTCAACGGGTTCTCGCCGCTGGTCCTTGCGCGCCGCAAGGTGATCTATGGTTTGCAGCAGACTTACATACTCCAGGGACTCACGCTTGCTCGACTGAAGAGAAAACACAAGTGCCGTGTTTTCAGCATTTCCCACGGCTGTCGTGAGGCGCTCAAGAAAGAGCTCAGTTTCGGCTCTTAGCGTCGTTTCGTGTACCTTCACGCCGCCAGCACTGATGATGTAGTTCAGCACCTCATCGAGCAGAATTAGGTTTGGACCCTCTGCAAGCAACCCAAGGATTTCATCTCCGCCGGGCGCGACGCGGGCTTCATCTTGGGCCTGTAACTTCCTGTAGCCCTCCTCTTTTCCCAGGGACCACGCAATCCAACCCCACATCGTCCGAGCACGAAAGTCTTTACCAGGAATTGCCTTGCCGTTGGCAGCGTCGAAAAACTGACCGTCAAACACTGCGGTTCGGACTTTTCCAAGCTTGGGCAAGCCATGTGCCTCCGGAATTACGTCAAGAGCACCCCGATTCCTCGCCGCGTGCCAAAGGGCGGCGAGCGTGTGCGACTTGCCACCACCAAAGGGCGTCACGAGTTTAAGGACTCGGTTCCCAGCGCCGCCAGTCAAACGCGAAAGTGCATCTTGAAGAAGTGAGCGCAACCCGCTCGTCAAGTACGATGACCGGAAGAACTGTTCCGGGTCGCGATAGACAGCAGGCACATTCGGGTTGCCATCTGCAAGTGGTCCGAGATCGAGCGCAAAAATGTCCTCAGAAAAGTTCTCTGACAAGACATCCGGGTGAAGCGAGACGACTTCCAGCCAGGGCTTGGGTGATACGCTCATCGGCGTGGCTCCCTATCAAAGGCCAGGGGGCGCTGGCCCGTTCTGCGGTCCTCGCGCTCTGCGGGTGTTACGGCAGCGTCCTCGACAACGCTTCTCCAGTTGGCAGTCAACTTCGCGAGCGCGGCAAGCTCACTGCCGGGAGAAACCTGTCCCAACTCGCCGCCCTTCAACGCTGGCCCTGCCAGCGCTTGCGCGACAAGCCGCAACTGTTCGCGATTCGGCTGCGCTTTGCGGAAAAATTCCGGCAATTGGGAAGGATGGTTCTCCATCAGCCACAAGATTCGGTGAAGGACATCAACAATCGCAACAGGTTGCCCACCCTCAGTCGGCAATCCGAGCTTCTCATCATCGCCCCGTTCGGAGAAGTCTCGCAGTTTGTACTTGCCCTTCTTCTTCTCGACCAAAGCTCGTGTACCAGTAGAAATGCCTCCTGGCCCGTCGAGCTCAACGTGTGTCCCATTCGCAAAGACGATGGCCTCGCCAGCGTCAAGCTCGCTCAACCTATACGTGTACCGCCAGAGTATGTAGAACCGCGTCGCGGAATCCGCGCCTGCTAGACTGTAGCGGCCTCCATTCGCACCAACTTCCTTGGACAGCCGCCCAAGAATCGCTTCGAGTACCGACGTTTCCACTTCCACGAGAAACTTCTCGGCGGGTACTTCTTCCCCGTTGGCATACTCTACTCGCGCAAACCGGGTGAATGCCCGAAGCCCCGCTCCGATGCACGCAATTACCAAGTCTGCCCCTGAAATCCCCATCTCCCATAACGTTCCCACTCGCTCTCGAACGATCTGCTCTAACTCCTGCCGAACTTCCTTCTCGTAGCTCCCTATGGTCACCCCATCGCGTTTGCGGGCGATCAACAAAATGCTGGACGCTAGAGCAGCAGATTCAATAGAACGAATCCTGCCCGGTCTTTCCGTATCCAGTGGCCACGCCTCGGTTACGGTGAACCCTGCTCTGCGCAAAGCATCCACGAGAGTCGACCAACCTAATGTTGTCTTGTGGGCGTAGACCATAACCATCTGACCATGCCGCCTAAGGATGCGACATGCCTCCCGCAAGGAGATGGCCATCATGTCTTCGTATGCAGCAGAGGCCCGATCTCTGGACCCTCCATGTCGCGTCGCATCTGCCACTGCTTCGGACTTCTTCGGCGTTCCCTGTGAGGCGAAATGTTGAGGGTAAAATCCTCCTACTGAACGCTTGAGCCAAACATAGAAAAAATCAGAAATGTTTGCGTAAGGGACGTTGTCGTAGTAAGGCGGATCGGTAACGACTGCGTCAAAGGAAGAATCGGGCCATGGCTGCGTGGTTGCAGAACCCCGCTCAACAGTTGCAGGCAAGCCACTGTCTTTTTCTGCTTCGACTACATCCGCAATCCAGTCAAGGGCGCCAGCGGGAGAACCCGAAGCATCGCCAAATGGTCCGAGTTCAACAAAATCCCATGCCATGGGCAAACCCTTTTGAGTGAACGTACTCTTGATGAACTGACCGCCTGCCTCCCAGACACAGAGGCTGCTATTGTAATCAGCTTGGCGATCGACTAAGCCTCCGAGATAAGTCTGTAACGCCTTCATATGCTCTTCGGCAATACTGTGCTGTTGCATTGTTTCTTCAGTTTGCCGGACGCCTGCTACGAGCTCCAGCAAATAGAGCATCTGCCGAGGGGTAAAAAGACTTCCGAACGTAGTTAGCCCGTATAGATGAGTCCAACAACTGTTTTTCGCATCTGTGAAAATAGGCTCGTCCGGCACAGTCAGCCCAGCACTGTCACAAAGCCTTTCAATACGTTGCTGGATTCCGCTCTCACAGGGAGCTGCCTTCGGTACTTCATCTGCAGCGAAATACACTTTGCCATGCTGGCCTCGGCGGACGCATACGACAGCCATTAACTGTCTCACTATGCGACCAGCGCAGCCTTCAGCTTTGACGTAGTCACTATCGGCAACTGCACCGCAAAACGGGCAGGTAGCGCTGCCACCTTTGGAGCCGGCTCCGGGATCGAAACCGAGCGCGTTTTCCGACTTGGCCTCGACGATTGCAAAGCCGACTCGTTTCTTGTCCTTCGGTGCAACGATTTTCAGTGCAACGTAGCGACCTTCTTTCTTGCAGAGCCAAGTCTGCCTCACCAGCGGAACCGTAGCCTTGCAAGTCGGGTTCTTGCACGTGACCGTGCGCGTCCATAGATAGGCGACGGGAGTGAGATATCCGGCAGGAGTCTCAACGGCCAGGCTGCCTTGCTTCTTCAGGTCGAAATCCCTCCCCGGTATCTCCAATTGCGACTTGCCGAGGGCCTGACGCACCTTCGGAGCCTCGGGGTCTGGGATGGGCGGGTACAGGTCGCCCATTTCTGCGCGGACTCTCCCCAACACCCAATTCCCCCAGTAGCGCACCTCTTCAGCCAGTCCTCCCCAAGTGGTTTCGCCCTTTGCATTCTTCGGGCCGGTCATCCCGCGAGCATTTGGATCAGGCTTGCCGTACTTCTGCGGATACACCAGCGTGCAAAGTTCGATGATGTGCGCGACGGGATTCAGGTCAACCGCATACGCGTCGCATCCCAGGCGAAGAGCTTCCAGCGGGATCGCTCCGCCTCCTGCGAACATATCGAGCACCTTGGGCCTTGGCGCACGACCGGCCTGAATGTCCTCGGCCGTAACGGTTTTCCCCGTTTCTTTGCTCAGACGCTGCGCGTGAGTTTCCAGGATGTGGCGCTCGGCCTCTGCGATTGTGTTCGGGTCGCCGGGGTACTTGCAGAGGCGCTCGACAAACTTCGCCGCATTGGCCCTGCCCAGGCTCTGTTTCTTGTTGTCTGGGGCGTTCTCCGGGATGAACCGCGAGGCCGGAACCAGGGCACCGTACACTGCCGCCCGGCAAGCCACTAAGGGACGCCTCGCCCACCAGAGGTGCAGAGTAGAGATATGCCCCTTACGAACAGATTTTTCCCGGGACGCCTCTTCGCTGATCTTCTCAATCGGCAGATAATCTTCAATCAGTCTGCGGTCATCTGTCATTTCTTTGCATCCGCTGGCGCAACAGCTGCTGGAACCACCTCTGCTACCGCCACCGCAGCAGGCTTCTCAAGCCCCCTTGTCGCGACGAACTCTTCTATCGGCTTGACCAAATCTGGGTGGGCCTTTGAGATCGTCGCATAGTCCTTTTTCCCAAGCATTCCCAAAAGCTGATCCAGATTGTGTTTTTCCTTCACGGCTCCCATCGTTGCTTCGAGGTCGGACTTGTAAACGTGAAGAGAAGGGTGCGTAGGTTTTGCGGCTGCGACAGCCGCCGCAACGATTTCGTTTTGCTTCTTGGTTCCAGCATCTTTTTCATCGTCCCGATCATGGACAACATAGAAATCAATCCCGAGTTCCGAACACAGCCGAATGTAGTCTGTAATCTGAGTTTTGCTATCGCAGACAGTCACAGAGATGCTTCGGACGTTAGGATCGACACCCTTCCGAACAAGCAGTTCTTCGAGGATTCCCTGGTCATCTTGGCCTTCCGTCAGAATTGCGTGCTGCGCAAAAACGACCTCGGCGTTACCCATGCGGCGGACTTTCTGCTGCATTCGCGGGAAGTTGAATGTGGAATCCGCCTTCACCTTTTTCGCAAAAGTGGGCTTCGCGGATTGACGGTGAAGCCGTACGATCTCATGAGGATTTCCCAGGTCCACGAACTCGGGGTCATGTGTGACGTAAACTATCTGGTGTCCTTTCTCGGCTAGACGCTCAAGTACCCCGTAGAAATACCGTCTCAAATGCACGTGAAGATAAATCTCAGGCTCTTCAATCAACAGAACAATGCCGCGATCGCTCTTGCTGACATCCAACAGCGTCTCCAGGACTGCGAGCCTCAAAAGGGCGCGGTACCCGGCACCGAGACGGTCCACTGGCAAAGGCGGTAAATCTTTATGTTCAGCTACTTGCAAGCCGATCCATTTTTCAAACATTTCCCGATGTGATGGGAGCCCAAACTCGACATGAAGCGCGCGATCAGTCTGAAGACCCAAGTACTCCTCGATACGGCCTGAAAGACCTTTCTCAATTTCGGAAAGCTTTGCAGTCCGGAGAATCTCGGCCAAGCGGCCGCAGAATTCCTTGAATGCATCCTTTGACCGCACTTTTGTCTGGCCATCAAAGGAGTATTGGTTGTGATCCGCCTCAAAGTCCTCTCGGTAGAGCTCGAATAGCCGGCCCAGTGGGCTATAACCCGTGGTCTTATCGAAGAATCGTTCGAGGCTTGGCGGGTCTAGGTAAAAGAGTTCCCCAAGCTTCCAAGATTGGTCCGCGACCAAAACTGGCTTCGGCGTGTTGTCGGCGCCGTCATCGGCCACACCTTTTCGTCTGAACATCCTCACAGGCTTGGTCAAAGTTTTGCCTGCTGAGTCAAAGCAGTAGTGCTCTTTGTGGAGAGCACCTTTGTTATCACCTCTCTTGTAGCGTGCTGCGCGATAGCGAAAACCCGCGATTTGAAACTCACTCCTATAGACGTCGTGCTCGACCAAGGAAGGGTTGAGGTAGAGTTCGATGAGGATCTCTGCCTCGGTGTTCCTGCAGTGGAAATCGCTTTCCTCCGGATCGAAGCTCTTAAAGGGGAAAGCCCCCAGCACAATTCCAATAGCTTCCAGGACATTGGACTTGCCCGCTGCATTCGGCCCGACCAGCGCCACCAGATTGCTTTTGTCAGAAAAGGAAATCGACAAGCCATCCGGCCCGATCGACCGAAAGTTCTTGATGATGAGTTTGGCGAACTTCATAGCTTCAGGCCGTCCGTCGCGCAGCTTCTTCGATTGCATCTGCCGGAATGTCGTAATACCGAGCTGCAACGACCTCTCGCTTTGCATGATCGAGATGCTTTGCAGGATTCTGAATCTTGAGCGGTTCGGGATCGGGCTTATCGAGCGGATTCCAGACTACATAAAGCCAGAAGGTGTCCCCAAGTTGGGTCGCCTTGTACCACTCGTTAGTTGTGAGCCGGATCGGCTGACCTTTGCTGCGCCCTTTGACCTCAATGCGGCGGATGTCGGTCACCGGGTCGCGATAGCCAGACTGCGGATCGGCGGGGCCCAAACTCCGAACGTCGAATCCCAATTTCAGGTGGCCCACGCGCTCGCACTCCCATCCTCGTGAGCTCTCGAAGGCTACGACGAGATCTTCAGCAGCCTTTTCGGACCTTCGCCTGAGCTCGGGGTCTAGTTCTTCCGCGAAGGCTGCCAATTGGGTCCCAGCGATGTCGGTCGGAGGCAGCACCATTGCCGAGGCAATGTGGCGCACTGGACCATGCTTTGCAATAGTAAGGCGTTCGAGGCCAGTCAGGCGTTCCGTCCGAGTTCGCTCAAGATCAGCAAGATCGTTTTCAGCACGCTGACGGGCAATCGCGATCTCGGGGGACATGGCTTCTCTCGCCCTCAAATCCATCACGCGATCCTGTGCCGCACGAACGCGCGCTTCAAACGAGCGCACCAGATAGTCGCGACAGACTCCGACGAAATGGCGCCGGTCCTCCTGCCAGGTCTTCCGTAGTTCTGTTTGGTGTGTCCCGCGTAGGAAGTCAGAAGCGGGCCCCGGATCAGCCTGGGCAATGCTCTCTCGAGCATTTGGATATGCGGGGAGATCCAAGAGACAATCCGCAGCCACGACGCTGAAGCGATCCGCCGAGCCTAAGGGAACATTGATTTCTTCTCGAACTGCAACGAGTTCTCCATAGAGAGTTTGTTGTTCGCCCTTGCTATTCTGACCGCGGATAGTCAGTTCAAAGAAGTGCAGGCGGTAGGGCACTTCACTGGTAGGATCGACATAGACGGCGACCCCACCCGTCAAGGTGTTGAGTAGCTCATTCAGCTTTTCATCGACCGAAGCGTAGAGGGGATGACCAGGTCCAACAAGCACCGCGTCTAGATGCTGGTCTTGGTCCAAGTGTTCCTTGTGGAAGGTAATCTTCCGATATTCTGGTTCGGGCTTTCCCAGGCGCCGGACCGAAGCCAGACGGTCAGAACGCAAGTCTGCGAGGACATGCTCGATTCGCCACAGCCCGTCCGCGCGCGGCTCCAGCTTCAGCCCGACCTCCCGGCAGGCCTTTTGAAAATGATCCTCCACATAGCGAGGCATGAGACGTCGTTCTTCCGCCTCAGCGTTCGCCCTCTGAAAACCTGAGAAGTCCACGTTTGCACGAGCTAGAGCGATGCCTGTGGCCTTTTCGTACTGCTGGAGCTTCCCCGGATCTATTCGCTCGATCTGATCTAAGTACTCGTTGAGCCTTCGGGGATCGTGCGCAGCCTCACGAAGCATTTCGGGCAGGTTCACGTCGTTTAAGGAGAGAACCTCACCAATCACATCGAAGACGCGATCTGCCAGAACCGCGCGCATCTGGTCCAGCTTCTCCAGCAGGCGTTCAAGGATTCGTCCCTCAATGATCTCCTGACCGTCCTCGGAAAAACTCGCGACGAAATTGAAGGCATGAACCTCACGATCTTGTCCGATGCGGTGAATACGTCCGAGCCGTTGTTCCAGCCGAGTAGGATTCCAGGGGAGGTCATAGTTGATCATCAATCGGCAGAACTGAAGGTTGATTCCCTCACCTGCCGCCTCTGTCGCAACGCAAATCTGCCTTATCGTTCGAAACTCTTCCTGGATTTTCTTCCGCTCGCGTGGGTTCATGCCGCCGTGAATGGCGCACGTGGTGTAGCCCCACCGCTCCAATTGGTCGCAGAGGTATCCCAGCGTGTCTTTGTGCTCAGTGAAGATCAGAAGCTTCCCTCTGCCGTCGTGAAGTTCTTGGAACTCAGCCTTAGCCAGGCATTCCTGAAGTGAGGCGAGTTTCGAATCGGCTGCGTGGTCACGGACACGGCGGGCATGGGCCAGCAACTCTTGCAAGGCCGCGATCTCAGCCCGAAGTTGGTCAAGCTCTAACGCGGCCGTGAATTCGTCTGCGAGGTGGTCACGCGCAGCATCGTCGAGATCATCTTCGTCTTGCTCGACGTCGATAAGGCGTCCTTGCAGCTCTGCCAATCTGCGCGCACGCTGAGAGGGTGAGAGTATCTCCAATTCCTCCAGAAGTTTTTCTTGCTTTTCGAGACGACGACGAATGGACTCACAAATCGCCATCGTCGAACTTGCCAAGCGTCTCTGAAGAACCGTTCGAGCGAGAGCGACGCTCTGCTTTTTCCGGCCTGTGGCCTGGGGAAGGAATGTGTTTATGTAGCCCGTGACGTCCTTATAGAGATCGTATTCCTCACGATTGAGCCGGAACGTCACTGTGTGCGCGTGACGATCGGGGAAGAGCCGCCTACCTCGAAGATCCTTCAGGTCCTCTTTTAAGCGGCGCAAGGCCCAAGGACAATCGGGGCCCAGTCGGAGAATCTCGCGGCGTATTTGCGTTGCCTTGTCTCCCAGGCGATGAGGCTCCGGGAAAATGTCGGGGTCAATAAGCCTCACGAAATGAGCAAAGCGGTCATCATCACCGTGGTGGGGAGTGGCGGTAAGAAGAAGAACGTGATCTGCTTGGGCGGCTAAGCGCTCCGCGAGTTGGTAGCGCTTGGTTTTTTCCGCCTCGTCGCCGCGACCCGCAGACCGTTTGGTATATGCGCTGCACTTGTGGGCTTCGTCGATGACGACGAGATCCCATCTCTGCTGCCACACGCGCTCGCGGACGTCGTCCTGTTTTGCATAGTCGAGCGACGTAATGACCAACGATTCTTTCTGCCACGGGTTAATCAGTTGGCCCTTGTCACGATCCGCGTCAATAATTTCGAACAGTTCTCCAAACCAACGTAGGAACTCATCTTGCCATTGGATTGTCAAAGGTGCTGGGCAGACCACGAGTACTCGTTCAATCGCCTCACGGAGCTTAAGTTCCTTGACAAGGAGGCCGGCCATGATCGTCTTTCCGGCTCCAGGGTCATCAGCGAGGAGAAATCGAAGGCGCGGCTGAGGCAGCATCTTAAGATAGACCGCCTCGATTTGGTGCGGAAGCGTCCGAATTCCTGACAGGCTCACGGCGAACTGGCGATCGTGTGCATAGGCGAGCCGTATCCGCGAAGACTCCAGTAGGAGCCGCAGCCTTTCCGCATCTACTGGCCTGACGGCTGCCTGCGCAAGTTGCTGGGTACCCGCAAGCATAGCTGCCTCAGCCGGTGAAATCACAGTCTCATCCAGAGTGCCGTCAGGGAGTCTCACGCGACATTCGTACCCCCCAGCTCCATCCTGCCCAAGTGGGCGTGCCCCCTCGAGCACGACCGGAACGTCAAAGTGTCCCGGAAGCGAGATTCGTCGGCCAATCGGCAGGGACATGAGATGCTCACTCATAGTTGTGCGCGCTCAAAACACAGTCTTGGCGCCGTCCAAAGCGACTTATCATAGCAGTAAAGGGTGGGCCCTATAAGGCCAGTAGTACCGGATTCAACTTCCCAAGAATTTGACAGCCTGTCCCAATCACGGCGTTCTCAGGGCATTGTGCTCCGCTTGGCTCACGTCCAGTACGTTCAGGTCGCAAAGCAACCACACTAGCCGATTCGTCGATGGTCTCATGTTCTCGGCCAGTTTCATTGCAATGGCCGGAGACAAATTCGAACATGATCAGCCTCCTCGCCGCCTTCCATTCGTGTATGCAACAGAAGGGTGAGGCCTCTTTTGCCGCAACGCGAGCCGCTCCTTGAAGAATATGTGCTCAAGGATGGCAGCCAGGAGAATGAGCACAACTGCCTGATCGAACGTCACAAATTGTCTCATCAACAGGAACAGCGCGAGCAGAAAGGCGGTTCGTCCCCACCCCCATCGCCGCATGGCAGTTGCGATCTTTGCCAATTCACTCATCCTCCCGCTGCCCCATCACATGTAGAAGCGGTACTCCTCCTGTGGCCGTATGGTGCTCGGAAGTTCTGCCAAGATCTCACCGACACGCCGTGAGAATGCTAGCGTGATAGGCTCGCTCACACAGAAATCAGCGCTATTCCAATTGAGCTTGGTGAGCGCAAGGACTTCTCGCAGCACCATGTCCATGGGCGAGGTGCCGTGGTGCTCGACGATTTCCTGCGGCTGGGGGCTTCGCATGCCGGGGTAGGTCCGAAGGTAGGGCACGTACCCCTGCGTATAAAGGAGATAGTCATCGTCGTCGAACCGCACCCATGTTCCCCTCAGCGGCGGGTAATCGCCCTGCCGCAGAAACTGGATTCCGCGCCGCTCGATGGCGACGAGATCCCAATAGGCAATGCCTTGGAGTGCCTCCCGGAAGCCAGCCAGTTCATCGGGCCAGAAGCGAGAGGATTTGTGTACGACCACCCTGCGGGGCCCACCCCTTCCGTGGCGCTCATATACCGAGAGGACATCTCGCATGAGATCAAGAGCGTCGGCACGTGAAAGGTGCGGGGAACGACTCAGTGCTTCGTCCCACTCAAAGGGCTTGCCTCGGAGTACAAAGCCGTCGCCGGTATGGGTGAAGGCTTGTGCCAAGCTCGTTCGCATCTGAGGGTTTTCAGAGAGCCGTTCCCGATAGAAGGAGATCCCAACGTAGCAGGTTTGGGGTTGTCCGAGGGCTAGGCGCCACGGGTGCCCGCCAGCTTTGTGGTAGAGCGCCGTAAAGAAATTCCAGGCTTTCGTCGCCGGATCCTGGGTCCGCCTGCCGTTCTCATTCGGTCCGACCTTGAAGGATCGCTCGAGGATAAGCTGGGTCGGGAGGCCGAAAGCCATAGCCTCAGCTTTTATCGCCCGGCGGAGGTTATGGTGGGCTACCGGCGAGTCATCCTCGATTCCGAGAGATACGTCCATTTCGGGAAAGAGGAAGCGCAGGCCCACCTCGCGCTTCCGAAGTGCGGCTCTTTCTTCGGGTAGGAGCCGCCTGCGCACGAACTCGCCACCTCGCTTAACGAAGCTGCAACTGTCTAGAGTCTCGTCGGAGATCGGGAGAACTACCACCTGAGGGTTCGGCTGACGCTCCTTGAGGTTATGGATGCCTTCCACGTACAGTCTTGTGACGTTCGCCAGCCGTTCGTAGTAGTCGGGAGTCCTTAGTGCCGCAGCCAGGGCATCGTCCTGAATGACCTCTTCCCACGTGTCCCCGAACACGAGTTCGCATTGGAAGGGAAAGTCCCGGGTGAAGCCAGGAAAGTGGGGGTATACAAAGGGCTGGTTTCCTTCGTTGAACACCGCTCGTTGACAGGTGCGGAGCCACTCCTTCGTCTGAAAAATGAGGCGGCGCGGACCCACGATTCCGACAGTGACGGAGGAGAGCGGCGGCCGTTCCTGGTCGCCCACGGTGTACGGGCCGTAGAGCGCAAGCCCGGTCTTCGGGTCAATATGATGGTGGTGCCCACCGAACGCGAGGAGCGGTTCGTCGAGGACTCCTGCCTCAAAATGGGGAGTTTCAGTCCTCGACGGTGGAACCGTGCTCGTGTTCTTCCGCCGTCGCAGTGCTTGCCGCTTCAACCCACTCCTCCAATGGTTCAGGCAGCTCAAAAGCCCGCCAGTCAAAGTCGTCCGCTACTTGATAGACAAGGGAATCGAGATTCGCGCGGTCATCGGCGATGCCTACCGGGAGCCGAATGAACGCCGGGCGTGTGTCCACGAGCATGACTTGGTCGCCGGCGCGGATGCGGATGATCGACCGACGCTCGGAGAGGACGAAGGCCCAAAACATCGTGTGGTACAGGATCTGCAAGTTCCGCTCCCGACCGGTCCACCGCATCGCGAGAACACCGAGCTTCGGTCCCCGCAGGAGGGAGCTCTTGCTGCCATCCTTCGTGAATATCCAGGTCGGCGAGATTCGCAGGTAGTACTTGCGCCCCAGATAGATGACGGGAAGCCTTGCCGCAAGGTGCCGACAAAACTTCACCTGCCGGGCAGCATCGAAGTAGAACTTGGCCACAGTTCGGGGTCGAGCAGCAGAACGCCAGGCGAACATTCGATCTTTCTCGGGTTCGAGTGCGGGAAAGAAAAAGCGCCGCTTGGCATCCTCATCGCCCGCAACAAGTCCGACGCGGAAACAATGGCGCTGGATACTCATGTTGAGGAGTGACACAAGAAGTCTATGGAGCTCGGGGACCTCTGCCATGCTTGCGGTCGCGAGCCGCCGGGCACGAAACGTCTCGACCACCGGGGCAAGCGAACTCTCCTCGGCTTCGAGATCGTGAAATGAAAAGAGATTATCGCCGTGACGAGCGAACGCCGGCATGAAGGGAGTGGTGTCGCTCTGTTCTGTCTGGGCCCGGCGGATTTCGGCCTTGAGAACATCCTTGCTCACTGCAGCCTTGCCTTTCGGGCCCCTCAGATGCCGCGCGATCGGCGCGAACCAAACGAACTCCGGCACGCGAACGATCGGCAGGAGATTGCAAGAGAGCAGCTCTTCGGTCCAGTCAGGCTTTGCAACGGAAACGGCCCGCTCGGCGATCAGGGTTGTCCGTGAGATGTGTTCAGAAGGAGCGATAATCTGTCCACGAGCCGCAACCGGGGGCGGCGGTAGGCCGTTCTTTACAAGCGACACCAGTTTGATGAAGCTCCGCTCGAAGTCGCGCTTGTTTCGAAAATCGATCATGTCGAGATGCCGCAAGAGCACGGGAATATACGGACAGTCTCGAACCAGGAGCGAAATGACCCGCGCCTCCCGCCCTGCCGGATCTTGAAAAAGTGCCGCCTGCCACTCCGCGTCCGTCCAGCCTGATTCACTCGAAAAATAGTCCGGGGTCAGGACCAGCGCGATGAACCTGCTCGTCTCGAGGCCGCGATTGATCTCTCCTGGGATGCTCTGCCCTGGCCGGATCTCAGCCTCGTCTAGCCAGACCCTAATGTTCCTGCCGCCAATGTCAATGCCCTCGAGTCGCCTGGCGAGAGCTCGAACCCACGGTTTGTCAGAACTTCTATGCGAAATGAAAATGTCTCGGGTGAAGCCAGCAACGGTGGAAGCAGCGCGGTCTGGGAACTTCTGCGCAATGTCACTGAGAACTGCCGAAACACCCCGGGCGATGAAGACCATCTCCTGCTCATCTTCGCGAAAGAGCCGTGCGATGCGTCTGGCAAGCTCTTCGGACGGGCGCTCCAGCCCGGCTTCGAGTTGTACGAGATACGGATGACTGATGCCAAGGCGGGACGCCGTCTCACGAAGAGAAAGGGGCTTCCGGAACTTTTCGAGTCGCAGCTTGCGGAGCCTCTGGCCGAACTCTTCCGGGTGCATGCCCGGTAGGCTATCAGCCTACCACCTCGGCGTCAATGTCAAAGTTCTTCGCTCAATCTTCGCCCTTCCGCTATTCCATTCAGGGGGCGCATCCGTCGAGTTTCACTGGTGGGACAAGGTTTTCGTCATGAGTGCAGTACCACCCCCACGTCGCAGGGAACTTCGTTGGCTTTGCAGAGGCATAGTCCTCACCACACGAGACGTTCAGTGTTAACCCTCAAGTGAGCAATTCTAGTTGCCTTAGTACTAGGGTACTAAGGCATTACGTACCCCGGGATAAAACCCCGGCGTCCCTGCTCGCATCAACTTTATTGGCAGGTGTGTGACGTCGAGTGGTGGGGTGTAAAAGTGACCAGACGAGGCACGTTTTCTTGTGCCACCTATTGACGTTTTCCAAAAACCGGTACTCTGAATAGATAGGGGCGAGACTGGCCTCGAATGCAGGGCGGAATGGCCGAGTTCTTAGACAAGGTAGTAGTGGGCACCGCCGGCTCGTCGGCCCGGCTAGTGCGCGTCCCCACCCCGCGCATTTTGGGCTGAGGATGGCCTGTAATGGATGGAGGCGCACGCCTGCCTAATCGTAGGTTCCGCGTTAGCCCTGTGGATCGCCTCGGGCGGAGCATAAGCCCTCTTGTCCTCGATGCCGCCGAGGAGATAGGGCGCCGTGCGATGGAGCATGCTGAAAGATTGCTGATCGATCCTGCGGTCGCGGCGGGTCTATTGGAGGAAGCTGCGGCCACAGTTTCGCGCGCTATCGAGTCGAAAAGGCGTTTCCCTCAGAACGAAGTTCGAGACCTTCCGTCGTATCTCTTCCGTGCTTTCCTCCGACGTGTAAACAGAACTAAGAGGCGGCAGTTGACTCAAGAGGACGCCGTTCGCGCACTCGCATCGGGTTCTGATAAATTAACTAACCCACAGGCGGACCTTGAACTGAAGATTCTGGTTGACGAGCTTCTGACAAGGTGTGATCCGGTTACCCGCGACATGTTCTATCGACGCATCCAGGGTTTTTCCTGGAAGGAAATTGCAGTGTCTTATGACATATCAGACCGTGCAGCGAAATCCCGCTTCAGCCAGGCGCTCCGCAGGCTCGGAGTGAGGCTGGGCCTGAAAAGTGATTTATGAATTCTGAGAGAGCTTTCGTGAGCGGTTCTGAACAATGAGAATCAGGATGAAAGACCGCCGAGCCTTTGAGAAAAAGGGCAAACACTTGCTCGACTTTGCGCGCTCCTATCTTTCGGAGGCTTTTCCTAACCCGGACCGCCAGGGATGCCCCCCTGACGCTGCACTCCGATCTCTCGCGTTCAACCCGAACGAAAGTGAGCCCACAGTCACCGAGCATTTGGCAGGTTGTTCTCCTTGCTTCAGGCGCTACGCGGAGCTGCTGGCTGAGTTGAAATCACAGAGGGAAGCGGAGGAAGGATTGTCTTGGAGACGTATATACGCGTGGTCCAAAGCCCACCCAATGCTAGCATGGACAGCCCTCGTTTGCGCTATGGCCATCGCAATCGGAGCCAGTCTCTTGTTTCGTAGAATTAGGCAGCCGGGCACTGCCCCAGTAGAAACGCACCGACCACCCAGCGCCGTCGAGCCGGTGAGCCCCGCGGTAGCTTATTCGCCGTTTAGCCTAGATCTGAGCAAAGTTTCTCCAACACGTGGCTCTAGGCCGCCGAGAGGTGGTTCTCAGCGGCGGGTCCGCGTTCCAGGTGCGCTGCTAGATCTAACTCTGACCTTGCCGTTAGGAAGTGAGGAGCAGTCTTACCAGGTAACGGTGAGGGCAGGAGGCCACATATTCTGGTCGAAGTCTGCACAAGCGCATCTACAGAATGGTCAGATGCTCATTCGGATCGACGCGGACCTCAGACAAGTCCCAGCCGGTAATTACGACCTGGAAGTTGAATCCTCAACCGGCATTCGCCTGACTCAGCCAGTCTTGATAGAGGCCGCATTGCCCAAGAGCACGGAACAAGAACCATGAGCATCAGGCGAGTCGCGGTGGGGCTATTTGTTTGCGGAGCGATTTGCGTACTGGGTCATGGACAAGCGGCCACGGATGATCCCGACGTTTTGTTAAAGAAGGCGCTTCAGTTGGGCGACTTGTACAACTGGGCGGATGCCGCACCGTTGTTTACTGAGGCTGAGCAACTGTATAGGGAGCGCGGCGATAGTCGCAATGCGCTATACGCCCATTTGGGCCGACTGCGTTCGACGATGGAGCAACTGTCCCTTCCAGAAGTCTCCGAGGAACTCGGCGTCGAACTGGATAACAATCCCGTCCTTCAGTCAGACAACGAGCTCAGACTATTTTGTCTCATCGTTCGCGGCGACATCGATGGAGAAATTGACGCGGTACCGATGCGCCGCGATTGGGAAGCCGCACTGAAGGTCGCCCAGGCCCTCGGCGATAAGAAGTGGGAAAATCGCGCCTCGGGCGAGCTCGGATTTGCCCTGTTTCTAGAAGGCGACATGGCGGCAGCGCGCCAGAAAGTCGCCGGCGCCCTGATCGGAGCAACAATGCTTCAGGACACCGGGGCGCAAATCCGTTACCTGGCTGCGATCGGACATGCTTTCGTACAACTCGGTTCCTATGATGATGCCCTCGGATATTTTGACAAGGCGCTGAAGATTGCAGCTGCGAACCCTGATTCCGGATACCAGTTCGTTGTCAACGAGGGCAAGCTCCAGGCGTTCAGGGGTATGGGGAAACTCGATGCTGCAGAGCAGCTCGCCGGCGAGATCATCGCTCAAGCCCGAGCAAGGCAGAAACATGTCAAGGAGACGCAAGCTCTCATTACAGCTGCGACCATAGCAAGTGCTAAGGGAGATGAAGCGAAGGCGGTTGAAGAGTTGCAAACAGCAATTGACCTGGCTCAAAAAGGTCGCTTCATACGGTTGCTGGCCGATGCTCAGTTCTATTTAGAAGACATTTATCGCAAGAGGGGCGATCTACCAAAAGCAGAATCCCTAGCAGCAGCCGCGGCGGAATCCACGCAGAACAGTGGGGATATTTATTTGCTCCCAGTCCGGCTACAAGCACTGGCGCAGTTGCAGGCTAGCCAGGGCAAATATCGTGATGCCAGCGCAACGTATGATCGCGCGTCCGACATTTTGGATGCCATGATCGGCAACGTTACATCCGCGCATGGCAAGATTGGCCTTATCACAGCAATGAGCGCAGTTTACACTGACCATTTTGCTTTGGTTGCAGACCACCTGGACGATACTGCCAAAGCTTTCTCGGTTCTCGAACACGCCCGCGGCCGTGTAGCTACAGAACTTTTGATGAGTGGGAAACCACCCGATTCTCCGGAGGAGCTGGAAATCGAGAAGCAGATCAGCCGATTGAATCTGGATCTAGCTAGAGCGAAATCCGCTGAACAGGTCCGCCAACTCCGCGACAAGATTTTTCTTGCCGAACAGGCTCGGTGGCTTGCTCCAGCGTCTGGCCCCTTGAAATCCCGGCCATGGGAAACGATCCCGCTGGAGCGTGTGCGCCAGGGCCTCGCTGCAAATGAGCTCCTGCTTGAGTTTGTTTTGGCTGAACCTCATTCCTATTGTTTGGTGATCAGCCGGGATTTTGCGCACATTGTGTCGCTCGCTGGCCGCGAAAACATCGAAAGGCTGGTTGCCGCATATTTGAAAACCTTGAAAGCGAAAGGAGCGTCTAAGGCGGAAGGAAGGCAGCTCTATACTGCGCTCTTGAAGAAGATCCCAGAGGTTGCGAAGAAGGACCGTCTCATAATCGTGCCGGACGGCCGCCTCCATCTGTTGCCATTCGATGCCCTCGTTGACGCCCGCGGCCGCTACTTGGTCTCCTCTCACACGATAACGTATGCCCCCTCTGCGACCGCAATGTATTTGGTGAATTCGATGAGGCGACGCGAGCCCCCACAACGAGCCCTACTCGCCGTCGGCGGCATCCCTTACGACCAGACAACGGAGCTCAATAAATTGGCGATCATGCGCGGATACATCAGCAGTGCTTTGGTCACTCTCCCTGCCTCCAAAGAGGAGGTTCTCGCGGCCCAAGCCGCAGTCCGTACCGATGGCAATACTTTGTTACTCGGACCAAGCGCGACGAAATTTGCGTTTAAGCACTCAGCTCTCGACCAGCACGCGATCATTCATTTGGCAGTGCACGGAGTAGCGAACGAAAAACACCCTGACCGGGCGGCACTGATACTTCTCAGCGATCCGGAATCGGGGGACGATGGCATTTTGGAGGCAAGCGAGATTGTTCACCTCAATACGAATGCAGATTTGGTCGTGTTGTCAGCCTGCGACACCGCGGTCGGCAGTCTGCAGGGTCAGGAAGGCATCGCAAATCTCTCTCTCGCGTTTCAGCTGGCTGGCGCGAAAGCCGTCGTTTCCACGCTTTGGAGTATCGATGACACCTCTGCGCTCTATCTAATGAAGCGGTTCTACGCTCATTTGGCCAAGAAGAATACGGTCGGGTATGCCTTGACCGCGGCTAAAAGAGACATGCTTAAAACTTACGGCCCTCAAGCCATCCCTTATTATTGGGCCAGCTACAAGTTGGATGGTGCGGGGGATCGTCCTGTCAGCATCGACTATAAGCACCCGACCTCGAAAAACTAGGAATCTAATCAATGTCAGTCACACAAAGCACCTTTGGGCAGCCCCTTTCGCGGAAGGATCGGGCGAAGATCCTCAGCACCATTAAGAAGCTCGTTCCCGCGCGCCACATCAATGCCAGCAACCCGAACCAGGACTACGGGCCATGGATTGCGCTCGTCAATGAACGCATGCCGCGTCTCATTGACGCGGATGACCCGGCGGCGTTTGAAACCGGCGTGAATGAAATCCTCAGAGCACTAGGCAGCAGCCACACGGCCTTTTTTCATCAGCGCCGCAACAGCATTCCGGCACCCTACTCCATCAACGCCACCTTGCGCGCGGTCGAGACCTCTGAAGGCAAGCGTTGGATGTTCGTGGACGTAATAGAAGACGGGGCAGCATTTCAGGCGGGGATCCACCCGGGCGAACTGCTCCTTTCCTTAGATTCCGAGCCCGTGACACCACCAAAGTCTGTAAACTTCTGCATCGGCGGCAGCCATCAGCTTGAAATCGGCACTTTCTCTGGAAAAAGGCGCCAAGTTGCTATCGAAGTGCCAAACCGAGCGGCAAAAGATCGGCCCCCAATGATTGAACCGCGCAGTCTCTCCCATCGAATTCTGGCCGCCGACATTGGCTACGTAAGAGTAGCGACATTTCCAGGAGCGGTGGGCCAGACTTTCGCCAGAGCCCTGGATGACTCCATTCGAGACCTGAAAAATCACGGCGCTCAACGGCTCATCGTGGATATTCGAGGGAATATCGGGGGCGGCTTAGGCTCTCTCCGCCTCATGAGCTATCTATGCCCTGGCAAACTGGAGATAGGTTATAGCCTTACGCGGCGGCGGGTTCGGAAGGGGTACCAGAAGGAAGGACTAACTCGCATTGGCAAGATTCCGGCAACAAAAGCAGAGCTGCTCATGATGGCCGTGCGTTTCAAATTTTTCCAGAGGGACCGCTCAATGGTCCTCGTTACCGAGGGACTCGGTTCCCAGCCATTCCACGGTCGCACAGTTGTTCTCATTAACGAGTATACCCATAGCGCGGCGGAAATGGTTGCCAGTTTCGCAAGAGAGAATCGCCTCGCCACGCTCGTTGGCACAAGAACTGCAGGAGAGGTACTCGGAGGCGCGAATTTCAAGTTGCCGGGCGGATATGTGCTCCGTATGCCGGTCGCCGGCTGGTATACCTGGCAAGGAGAATGTATAGAGGGCAAGGGCGTAGAACCTGATTTGAGCACCGACAACTCCCCAGAATCCCTTGCAGCCGGGGATGATACGCAACTGCAGAAGGCCTTAGAGGTAGTCAAGACACTCTGACAGACCAAGCGCCCGCCTGGGCATTGAACGGCTAGCGGCTTGCCATCCATTGCCTCAGAAGCAGTTGCTTGTTCAGAGGTTCCCTAACAAGTGCTTCGCTGATATTTGACGCAGAAGAAGCTCTTGAGTCTATTCGGGCCTTTCGGAGGGTCACGGAACGGGTGGCAAAGGTGCCCCGATGGGGCGCGGTCGTAGAGAACCTAAACTAGCCTTGTGGCCTCGCATTGCAAGAGCTCTCCGGTACGCCTCGTCATCCACTAAGTCTCCCAATCTTACGATATTTGTTTCCAAGCCTCTTCATCCGGGCTATATTTTGAAGGATTGGCCTCTCCACGTCTCGCATGTCACCCCCGGGGTGCAAACCAAGCGAAAGGGGGACAATGAGACATACGACCGCGTTCGTGGCTCTCGCCGCAGCCTGCATTGCGCTTTCCGGCGATCTGTCTTCGAGCACACAAGCGGCCTCTGCATCCGAAGAGCTCAAGCGCGCCGCCGAATACATCGTCTCGGCTGAGCAGGACCTTGCGGAGCTGAAAGCGAGCGTTCTCGCCACCTTCAAATCGTTGCAACGCCAAGTGATCGACGCCGACGAGGAATCGGACAAGTACGAGGAGCTCGCAAAACACGAAGGGGACGCTCGCATGAAGGCAGTCATCTATGGCTTTCGCGACGCCTTCCGCTCGCATACCAAACAACTCACACTAATAGAGAAACAGCTACGTGACGTAGGCCTTGTCGGCGAGGAATTGGAATTCGATGTGAAGGTCTGGCATCTGCTCCAGGCCGATCTCGAGCAAATCGTGCAGGGCAAGCTCGCACCGCAGAAAGCGCGCTCGATGGTCACCAGCACGAAGCAAGGCCTCGACCTTCTTCTACAGAAGGTCTCTGCTTCCGCAAAAATGGTCAAGAATACCCAGAATGGGCTTGACGCGGAAACTTCCGCGCTTTTGAAGTACGACAAGCAACTGCGCCAGTTACGTGCTTTTGTGGGCGATCCCAAGGATCGGATCGAGAAATGGGAGAAACAGGTGATTGAGACAGAGTTGGACAACAACACGGGGGAAGCGAAGGAGCTTGCCAGGGTGAGCTCGCTTGAGGCGCGTATGGCGAGCGTTCTGATGAAGATCGATAACGCGACGAAGACGCTGCAGCTCGTCGCCGGAGGCGCTGAGAGTGCCTCGTGGCGGGATCGCAAGCACAAATTCTTGAAACCGGCCACTCACGATCAGTGAAGCGTATGGCGCAACTCCTCGTCTATCGGGAGGCTCCAGGCCGCGGAGTGGGAGGCAAAGGAGCGTCCAAGGGCCGTGGTTTTAGGCGGTCTAAACTAGTGCCGATTCCTCGAATCGCAAGAGCTCTCTGGTACGCCTCGTCATCCACTAAATCTCCCAGTTTTATGATTCTTGTTCCAAACCTCTGCCTCCGGGCTATATTTTCAGGGGTCGGCCGCTCCACGTCTCGCATCTCACCCCACAATTCTTCACGAAACAAAAATTGTCTCGGATTATTGTAGACTTCCCTCCCAAGTGCACGAATTCGCTCCCCTGTTAGCGGATGGTCTGCGTCTCTCGCTAGATATTGTTCATACGCTTCCCGCGATGGAAAGTCCGTAATCACAAAAGCCCAAGCGGATGTCAGGGTGAAGAACATCATCATGCCGTCAACGTCAGGTCGTATCCGGCTTAATGCTCGCAAGGCGAAGGCGTCGGCATCTTGTTCCTCACGCAGCCGCCCCTTGAGCGTCGTCGCCCGGTGGGCGGTATGGCCTAGAACCACATGGCCTAGTTCATGCGCCATAATGAAGCCAGATGTCACAAGCATCGTACCGATAAATGCGTTCTCGAATACCGGATCGCTTGGCGGAACGATCCTGGCCTCTTCGGGAATTCCAAGTGCATCCAGCGGCCGCGGATATCGTCCGTTCGGAAAGTCCGCGGCCTCGTTATACTTGAGCATGGACAGATACTCATCGACCGTCCTGGGATCAAACTTGTGAAGATATAACCAAGCGTTTGCCAAAAGAATGTCATGTAGGAACTTCAACGAAAGCACTGGGACGGCAACTGTCTTGCCATATGCATAGAATTCTATCAAATCGTTGTGTCGACCCCGTAATGGCATTTCCAAGCGCACTCCCGAGGCTAGTTGCTTCTCCTTTTCGTCGAGGCCCTGAGACAGCAATATTTCAAAGTTGCGCTGAGTCTGCGGTTCCAGAATGTAGTGCCACGTCTCAAGCTCTTGCGTGCTATAAAGATGCGACATGTCTTTTGCTTCTGCTGTGAGAGTCAGCATGAGAAGCAAGAGCAAAGCAGTCAGTGTACGAGCCGCCCGCAGACACATATTCCCCTTGACCAAGTAACAGCTGCGCGGCCTGTACTCTGCTACCGCAGCTCCGATCGATGAGTGTTTATTCATACGGTCTGGGCAATTCTGATTGATACACTTTGCCACTTCCGCTTCTGGAAGTCGCTTCGGCGCGGCGCACCGCTTGCCAAGCTGTAACGCCCGCCCACTCACTTTGAAACCCCACATGCTGCCGGATCCAGTCCAAATGCGCGACAACGCTGCCGCGACTCTTCACGCTGCTGCTGCTTTGTTGAGCTGACGAAACCAGTTGAGTTCTTTCATCTATCGCAGTCCCGAACGCTCACTCGGGTACGCCGCAAGCCTTAGGGTCCAATCGTAGTGCCGCGCACCGCTTGCGTGACTCCTCGATTTGTTGTAGCTGCTCTGCCTGACCGACAAAACCGGCGCCGCTAGTGTGCGCGCTGATTAGCAACATCACGTAATCGTTGTTGACAGCCTGGAATGCGCTTTCGTCCGTCGGACACTGATTTCCGACTTTCCTGGCCGCCAAAAGTTCGTAGGTGTTTGTGCTTGAATACCTGAAACAGTAGAGCTGATCCGTGTTCACCACAGGGATGAGTTGCAAATTTTGCAAACCGCGCGACAGAACTACGGCCACGGCTCCCGTCCGTTCCTTTCCAGCGCTCTTACACCTGTTGATATCGGCTTCCTTCCCTTTGTTGAAGGACAGCGATACTTGCGCGAACGGAACATCCATCTGCTTGCCCGTCGTGTCGTTGATTGCATCGTTGGCGAACGCGAGAAACTTGTTTGCTGTGTCGGCATACGGATTGCTTGGGATAGATCGGAAG